>PDWJ01002853.1_pt1 | contig 17400 bp, 15 predicted proteins | sample 1430881 | NCBI WGS metagenome assembly PDWJ01 (sample SAMN01162460, study PRJNA174530) | Oral metagenome, whole genome shotgun sequencing project. | biome: Marine environment; feature: Marine mammal; material: Swab sample of the gingival sulcus; isolation source: swab sample of gingival sulcus...
CAAAGAAAACTTAAATAAAAAAATAACTAAAGAAAAAACAATTGATACAGATAAAAAGAGTAATAATAAAGAAATAAAAATAAATAACAGTGAAGTTGAAATTAAAAATGAAGATAAAAACTTAACTCCAGAAGATGCAGAAGATATATTTTGAGATAAAATAGAAGAAAAAATAGAAAAAAAGTGAGATAAAAACTCAGATAACGAAAATTTTAACAAAGATGAATTTATTGATAAAGTAAAAAAAGCCTGATGAAGCTCTTGATTAAAACTTTCTTTAGTTTCAGCTGACATAAAAATTAAAGAAAATGAATTTATAATAAAATTTAAAACGCCATTTGCCTTAAAATCAGCAAATACAAATGATAATTTAGTTTATATAGCTAATGCATTGTCCGATATGTGATATGTATGAATCCAAATAATATTAAAATAAATTTATGTATTGTATAGTTTCACCATTTTCAAAAACTTTTGATAACAAAGGGCTTATTTATTTTGTTCCGGAAAATATTATTCCGGATATAAAAGAAGGTTTGGCTGTACAAATTCCTTTAAAAAATCAAATTGAAATTTGAATAGTATTAAAAATAATTGAAGAAAAAGACATAGATATAGATCCCAAAAAAATTAAATCTCTTATTTGAGTACAAAATAAAAATATTTTACTTAGTTCATACCAAATATATTTAGCATTTTGGATTTCAAAATATTATTTTTGCCAAATTCATAGTAGTATTAATTTATTTCTTCCAAAAAGTATCAGAGAAAAACTAAAAAAAGGGAAACTAAATGATTTAATAGAAAAAGAAAAAACTCAGAAAGAAGAAAAAATTATAACAAAAAACAATATTAAATTATCTAAAAAGCAAGAAATATCATATAATGAAATATTAAAATCAAAAAATCAAAAAATACTCTTTTATTGAATAACTTGAAGTTGAAAAACTGAAATATACATAAAATTAATTGAAAAATATATTGCTGAATGAAAACAAGCATTACTACTTATCCCTGAAATAATTCTAAATAATCAAATATGAGAAAAGATTATATCATACTTTTGAAAAGAAGTTTTGATAATTAATTCATCTATAACGGATTCTACAAAAGCAAAATATTGGACTAAAATATATTTATGAAAAGCAAAAATTATAGTATGAACTAGATCATCTCTATTTTATCCATATAAAAATTTGGGAATAATAATAATTGATGAACAACATGATAACAGTTATATTTCAGACAAAAATCCGAAATTTAAAACGTGAGATGTTGTAGAAAAAATATCTGAACTAAAAAAAATAAAAGTAGTATTTGCTAGTTGAACACCAAGCATTAACTATATGTATAGAGCAATAAAAAAAGAATTAAATCTAGTAAATCTTTTAGAAAAATATAATTCAAAATAAAAAAAAATTCTATTTACACAAAACTATTTATTATCCCAGATAAACCTTTACTTTAACCCTGTAGAACCAAATCAACCTCTATTTTCTTTTTCCATATTTTCAACTATTTCAAATTCTGCTTTGGCTATTTTTAAAAAAATTCATTGTCATATTCTTGTACCAGCTTCAATGGTAACTGGCTCTTTTTTCATATTTATATATAGAAATTTAATAGTATCTTCATTTCATGAATAATCTTGATCTATAATTCCAACTGAATTAACTTGCATAAGTCAGTATTTTTTAAAAGTAGAACTTCTTGGTTGAATCTGTAAAACATATCATTCTGGAGTTTCAATTACTGTTCAAGTTTCTACAAATTTCCATTCTCAAGCTTCAAAATGAACATCTTCCACACATCTAAAATCAAAAGCACAAGCGCCAGAAGTTTCGTAATTTAACGGTTTCCCGTCAGAAGTTTTTATTCTTACTTTCATAATTATCTCTATTAATTAAATTATATAAATATTAATTTATTAATTTTTTCAAAAGCTATTATTTTTCTTTCAAATTAAATCTTTCAAAAACTACATCTATTTTTTCTTCCATAACAGAAAAAATATCTATTTCCAATTCTTCTGCTATAACTAAAGATGTTAAAATAACATCTGCAAGTTCTTTCTCAAGCTCTTTTTTATCTCAAGTTTTTCAATCTCTAGTAAAATTTAAAGAAATTAAAAATTCATTATAAAACTCTCAAACTTCTTCTGGAAGTTTTGAAACTTTTAAAAGTTTTCTTTCTGTATCTGTTCTATTTTTATGAGATTTATTTATAAATTCATTAAAAATCTTTATTTTTTCTTTTAAATTTTTTATTCTCATTTTTTAGCTTAGTTAAATTATATTTTAATATAACTAATTTAAAAACTAACACAAATTTAATTCATATAAAATACATAGCAAGTAAAAAACATATTGTAATTCTTTAGAATTAAGTGATTATAAATTAACAGGAATTAAGTATTAAAGTTTATAGTAAACTTTTTTATTCCTGTTATTCTTTTTTATGCAAAGCCAACTATCCAAAAACTGGTACCTATGTTATAGGTACGGATAATTTTTTGGAAACAATTAAAATTGACTAATTAACATAATAAGTATTATTGTTAGTGTATTATCTTTTAATAAATAAATCATGTGAAATATTTTAGTTTCTGGTTCAACTGCATACGATTATATAATGGATTATAAAGACAATTTTTCAAATCATATCAGAAAAGACAATATTCATAAATTAAGTGTTTCATTTATAATTGATGAAATGAAAAAAGAAAAATGATGAACAGGACTTAATATTGCTTATAATTTAGCGTTGTTATGAGAAAATCCAATTTTATATAGCTCTATATGAAAGGATTTTGACTTTTGAGACTTTATTAAAAACAATGTAAATTTAAAATATATTTATACAAGTGAAGATTTATTATCATCTAGCTGATATATAACTAATGATTTAGAAGAAAACCAAATAACTGCATTTTATCCTTGAGCTATGCTTCAAGCAGATAATGTTAGCATTAACGAAGTAGAAGAAAAAATTAATTATGCTATAGTTTCTCCAAATAAAAAAGAAGCTATGATAATGCATCTAAAAGAGCTTCATACTTTATGAGTTAAAACTTTTTTTGACCCATGACAAGCAATATGAATGATGACAAAAGAAGATTTGTTGAAATCAGCTGATTATGCAAATTATTTAATAGTAAATGACTATGAATTTGAATTATTTAAAGAAACTATTTGTTTATCAAAGTCAGATATAATATCTCTTTTTGATAAAGTAATTATAACTTTGTGATCAAAATGATCTGCTATAATAGATGGAAAAAGAGAAATATTTATCCCCGCAGTAAAAAATGATAAAGTTTTAGACCCAACATGAGCAGGGGATGCATACAGAGCTTGACTTATAAAGTGATTGAATTCTTGATTTGATTGGGAATTATCAGGAAAAATATGAAGTCTATTAGCATCAGTCTCTGTTTCATATTATTGATGACAAAATCACTTTATAAACTATGATGACTTTAAAAAACTATTTAAAAAAGAGTTTTGAGAACTTATATAAAAAAATATTAATATTAAATAAATAAAAATGGATTATAAAGAAAATTATTACAAAGTTGCTAATTTATGATTAGCTGACTTTTGAAGAAAAGAACTTAATGTAGCAGAACACGAAATGCCTTGATTAATAGCTTCTAGAGAAAAATATTCCAAAACTAAACCTCTAGCATGAGCCAAAATAGTATGAAGCCTTCATATGACAATACAAACTGCTGTATTAATGGAGACTTTAGTTGCTTTATGAGCAGAGTTAAGATGGGCAAGTTGTAATATATTTAGTACACAAGATCATGCAGCAGCCGCAATGGTAAAAGCAAATATTCCAACTTTTGCTTGGAAAGGTGAAACTTTAGAAGAATATTGGTGGGCTTTAAGACAAACATTTAATTTTGAAGGTGGACCAAATATGATACTAGATGATTGAGGAGATGCAACAATGATAGTCCATAAATGAGTTGAAATTGAGTCTAATCCAAGCTTATTGGATAAAGAATATTTCTGAGAAGAAAAATTTATGATGGATATTTTAAGAGAAGACTATAAGAAAAACAAAACATTCTGGACTAATATTGCTAAACAAATTAAATGAGTATCAGAAGAAACAACTACTTGAGTACATAGATTATACCAAATACATAAGGACTGAAAATTACTTTTTCCTGCTATAAATGTAAATGATAGTGTTACAAAATCAAAGTTTGATAATTTATATTGATGCAGAGAATCACTAATAGATTGAATCAAAAGAGCCACAGATGTAATGATAGCATGAAAAACAGCAGTTGTTTGTGGTTATTGAGATGTAGGAAAATGATGTGCTGCTGCTTTAAAGAATTTTTGAGCAAAAGTTATAGTAACAGAAATAGATCCTATTTGTGCATTGCAGGCTTCCATGGAATGATTTGAAGTAAAAACAATTGAAGATACACTAAATGAAGCTTTAATATTTGTAACTACAACTTGAAATAAAGATATAATAACTCTTGAACATATGAAAAAAATGAGAAATCAAGCTATTGTATCAAATATTGGTCATTTTGATAATGAAATAGAAATGGAAAAATTAAATAATTTCTCTTGAGCAAAAAAGATAAATATTAAACCTCAAGTTGATAAATATATATTTGATAATTGAAATGAAATATATGTCTTAGCTGAATGAAGGCTTGTAAATCTAGGATGTGCTACTGGTCATTCTAGTTTTGTAATGAGCAATAGCTTCACAAATCAAGTTTTAGCACAAATAGAATTATATAATAATAATTTAGATATTGGAGTTCATATCTTACCAAAAAAATTAGATGAGGAGGTTGCAAGATTACATTTAGAAAAATTATGAGTTAAATTAACTAAACTAACAAAAAAACAATCTGATTATTTGTGAGTACCAATTGAATGACCTTATAAACCAGAACATTATAGATATTAAAGTAAAATTTAACAAATTATGAAAAAAATTTATCTAATAGACTGAAATAGTTTCATTTACAGAATGTTTTTTTGATTACCTGAATTTAGTACAAAAGATTGAAAAATAGTAAATGCAGTTTTTTGAATGGCCAAATTTTTTGTGGGACAACTTACAAAAGAAAAACCAGATTATTTAATATTTATAAAAGATGCAAAAGGGGATAACTTTAGACACTCATTATATACTGATTATAAAGCTACTAGAGATAGAATGCCTGATAATTTAAAATCACAAATCTGAGACATAGAAGAAATGATAAAAATGATGTGAATAGATATTGTAGATATACAGTGATATGAAGCCGATGATATAATATGAACTCTAGCAAAAAAATACTGTTGAAACAAAGAGTATGAAGTAGATATTTTAACTTGAGATAAAGATTTATATTCACTTGTATCAGATAATGTGAAAATATATGATACTATGAAAAAAAAGAAGTTTTGACCAAATGAAACAGAAGAAAAATTTTGAATAAAGCCAAATATGATTATAGATTATTTATCAATTGTATGAGATAAATCTGATAATATCCCTTGAATTGATTGATTTTGACCTCAAAAAGCAGTCAATTTGATAAATATAATATGATGAATAGAAGAAATTTATCTAACTGCAGAAGAAACTCTTAAATGAAAAAAAATTGAAGACATTTATTCTACTTTTTCACAGGAAGAAATTAAAGTAGTACAATGATGTTTTAAATGAAAAACATTTGAGAAACTAATAAATTCTAAAGATAATGCTTTTCTAAGCAAAAAATTAGCAACTCTTGATTTATCAGTAAACCTAGAAAACTTTGATTTAGAAAGCTTTAGATTTAAGCCAGAAAACTTAATAAATAATGATGTAAAAAAATTATTTAAAAATTATGAATTCAACTCATTAATTAATGATGATGAAAAAAAACTGCAAAGGTGGGACAATCTAAATCTAAAAGTGAAAATTATCTGAGATAAATGATGACTAAGTGAAATAAAAAAGAAAATAAAAGACAAAATAGTTTTAGATACAGAAACAACTTCTTTAAATATAATAGAAGCAAACTTAGTTTGAATTAGTATATATATAGATGATGAAAATATATATTATATAAATAGGTTACATCCTTGAGCAAAAATTAGAGATGATGAACTTAAATTTTTTTTAAAGGACTTACTCAGTATGAATATACTTATAATATGACATAATATAAAGTATGATTTAGAAATAATTGAATTATTTCTAAAAAACGAAAATAAGTATGTAGAAAATAAATGAGAGCAAATGAGTATCTGATTATAATTTTCGTTATTCTTTGACAAATAAATCAATAAAATTAGAATAGAATAAGTAAATAATTAATTAGATTTTAATAAGCTACAAATAGACACTGTTAAGGTTACAATAGATTCAAAAGACAAAATGGTTGGTTTTAAAATTTTTTCTAAAAATTGAAAATGAATATTAAAAATAATTATTCTCATCTCATCCAGATTTAGAAGATAGAATTAAAGCTTTAGAAAATTCTACATTATAAATTTACTTTTTAATAAAAAACTATGAAAAAAAGATTATTAACTTTTATTGTTTTAGCAAGTATAATACCACAAACTATTGCATATAATGATTACGATTTATCTGCTGCAAATTTTTTAGCCAAAGAAAAGATTATAAAAGATTGGAGTAATCAACCAGAAAAGTTTGAGTTAAACAATAACATAACAAGAAGAGAGATGTTAAAAGTTATGATAAACCTTTCATGATTAAAAGTTGAAAATAAATGTGACTGAAATTTTAAAGACTTAACAAGTTCTGATTGGAGTTGCAAATATGCTGAAAAGGCTTTAAAAGCTAGTTTTATAGCAGCAAATGAGAATTTCAGACCAAATGACAATATAACTAAAATAGAATCTTTAAAGCTAATAATGCAAGCAAAATATCTTGCAAAATCAAATGCTAAAGATTGGAGAAAATGATATGTTGAAGCAGCCGACAAAGCTTGAATACTTAACGAAAGTTTTGATGATTACGATACATTAGCCACAAGAGCATGGATTTTTGATATTTGAGCAAATACTTATAATAATTTTGTAAGTGATGAAGAAGAAATAAAAAATATAATTGATGAATTTTCTGAATAAAGTTAAGGAAAACCCGAAAAACTCCTTCGTAAAAATAAAAATTTAAATTTTTTAAATTATTTTTTTCTAGATTTGAGTTTTTAAAATCTTCCTTAGAAAATTTACTAAACTTGTATCTCATAAAAATACTTCTAATAAAAAATAACTATAGGTGCGAAAACCTATAGTTATTTTTTATGTAGTAATATTTACATTATTTCACTTCAAGCTATTAATTTACCATTTCTAGCCTGAGTTGATTTTCATTCTAAATCTTCATTTAAATATATCAATTTAGAGTTCTCATGATTTCAAATATTTCAAAGTGTTTCTATTCTACTTGAGTCAAGTAAGAAATTAAGAACTTTCTCAGCATTTAAACTACCATCAGTTTGTTTTATCAAATCAACAGATTCTTTAAATCACTCAGCTATCTTCATTCTTTGACCCGCCATTCATTCTCAAAGTAAAACTTTAGATTCTTTTTCTGCTTCAGCTTCTTTAACCTGCATAATTTTCTTAGCTTCTGCTTCATTTGAAGCTGCAACTCTCAATTTTGCAGTTTCAACCTCTCTGTTCATGGCTGTCATTACTTTAGAATCAAGTTTTACATCTCTAACTTGAATAGAATCTAATCTAAATCAAAATTGTGATAATTTTAATCTAAGCCTTTCTTCTATTGATTCTCATATTTCTTCTCTCTTTCAAAAGATTTCTTTATGAGTAAAATTAAATATCATTGCTCTTAATTGTTCATCAATTGTTGACCTCATCATTGTTCTTGGATCATCAATATTATATATTGATTTATACACATTTCATTCTTTTGTTCAATCTTTATCATCAGATACATAATATATAACATTTAGTCAAATATAAGCTGTTACATTATCTTTTGTAACTCAATCAACATCAACAGGGAAGTTTCTTCTAAACAAAACTTGTGTTTTTGTAGTTTCAACTAATGGAATAATAAAATTTAATCAAGAATATAAAACACGATTAAATTTACCAAAAAATTCTACTGCTCTTACTGTATTTGGTTTTACTATTCTCACAGACAAACTAATAAATATTATTCATGCAATTATAAATCATATTCAATATGTAGTAATATTAATTATTCAGATTGTGAATAATGCAATAATTGTAAAAATTATCAAAGATGGTATCATATAAATAATTATTAAAAAATAATGGTAAATAAATTATATATTAAATATTGTAAAAAGTAAAATAAAAAGATAAACATTCTCTTAAGAATGTCTATCTTTTACATATCAAACTAAAAAATGTAGATGTCTAGATTTTAAAATCCTAGTTATAGTAAAACAATCATCTATTAAATTGTCCAAATAATCTCTTGTTTGTTTTATTCAATAAAAATATACAAATCATTTATTTTCTCATCAAACACTTTTTCAAGTACTTATATTATCTCATTCAACATCTAATAAGTCATCTTTTATCTGAAAGGCAAGTCATAATTTTTCTCAAAAGGCAGATAGTTTGTGAAGATTTTTTAATTTATCAGAAAGAAGTATTCATCATTGAACACTAGCTTTAATCAAGGCTCATGTTTTTTTATTATGAAGTTTAATAAGCTCAGAAACAGAAACTTTCTCAGGATTTTGTTCAAAAAACATATCATCAACCTGTCATCAAATCATTCAATGAAATCAAACACTTTTTCATAATAAATTGCTTAACTTTAAACCAATAACAGGATCTTTTATTTCAGAAATTATTTCAAAAGATAAAGAATTTAGCATATCTCAAACTAAAACAGCTTGATATTCTCAAAATTTTTTCCAAACAGTAGGTTTTCATCTTCTAAGTGTATCATTATCCATACAAGGCAAATCATCATGTATCAAACTATAAGCATGAACAAATTCAATAGCCAAACAAAATTTTATAATATCTGGTGTATTTTTTGACTTTTCTATATCTTTAAACCTTTTTCATGTTAGAGTTAAATAAAACTCCAAAGCTAAAATAGATCTAAGTTTTTTTCATCAGTCAATTCAATAAAAAACAGCTTTAGAGAAATCATTTAAATAAGAATTATTTTTATTATTATATCTAGAAAAATAAGCATCTAAGTATCTATTCATTTCTTTCTCAATATAAGACTTTCTTTTTAAATACCAAGAAGGTAGCATAAAAATACTATTTTAAATTTTAAAAATATTTGATTTAATTATATAAATAAAACTTTAAAATACAAAATTTGTTGTGAAAAAATAAGCGTAGCAAGTAAAAAAATATTATAATTCTGTGGATTTTGTGGAGAAAGAATTAGAAAAAGATAAATAAGTAATTTGTTTTTTAATAATTAATAAAAAAATCTTTAGATATTAAAAAAACAAAAAGCCAACTTTACTTGAAAAATCAAAATAATTAGTTAATATAATAGTATAATATTATGTTAAACCTTTAAAAGTGCCTCCAAGAAAAATATATACAAAAAAAAGAAGAAAGACCCAAATCCCGCAAGAATATAAATCATGAATTATTGCTATTATTTTTTTATTTTTTTGAATAATAACTCTTATTTCTGATACAAAATCAGTATTTTGATTTTTTTTGTATGAAAATCTTACAAAATTATTTTGAGAATATTATAAATTTATTTTCTCTCCGGTATTAATTTTATCTGCTGTATTTTTATTCAAAGAAGATAATTATCACTTTAATCTCTTTAGATTAATTGGTTTATTTATATATTTTTTGTCAATTACTACTATAATTTGATTCTTTATACCAAAATACACAGCAAGCTCGAATCTATACCCATTATTAGAAAGTATATTGTGAAGAAACTCAGTACTATTAACATTCTCAATACTACTATTATCTTCTCTTATAATCTTATTTAGATTTTCACCAAAAAAATTTATAAAAGCAACTTTCTCAGTTATGCCAGATATATCTGATATAAAAACAAGTTTAAAAAAAGCTCCAAAGAAGTTAATTAGTGAAACAAAAAATAAAGCAATAACTAGAAAAGAATTAAAAAATGAAAAAGAAAAAGAGAAATTAGCCTCAATGTTAGAAGAGTTAAAAAATGAAAAGCTTAAATTAGAAAAAGAAAGAGCATTAGAAAAACAAAATAAACAATTAACCCTTAATAATGCACCCAAAAACATAATAATAGAAAATAAAAATAAAAAAAGTATTAGTTCTATATTTAAAAAAGAGGAAAAGAAAGCAGAGAAAACTCAAATTCATGAAAATATAGATTTTTGAGACTGGGTAAAACCAGAATTGATTTTACTTGATGATAGAGGAGGGAAGATACAATATGATGAAAATGAAATAAGAAGAAAAGAAATTGAAATACAAGAAAAATTACTACAGTTTAGAATTGAGGTATCAATGGAATGATTTAAAGTATGACCAACCGTAATCCAATATAGACTAAAACCAAAAGAATGAGTTAAATTGCAAAAAATAGTAAATCTAAAAAAAGATTTAACTCTAGCTCTCCACGCAAAAAACATCAGAATCCAAGCTCCAATTCCTTGAATGTGAGTTGTTTGAATAGAAGTTCCAAATGATAAAAGACAAATTGTATGACTAAAAGAAGTTCTAGAAAGCCCTGAATTCAATGATAGAAAAAAAGAAATCCCAATAGCACTATGAAAAGATGTAAGTTGAAGAATTATAGTTTGAGATTTAGTGAGAATGCCTCACTTATTAGTTGCATGACAAACAGCAAGTTGAAAATCTATATGAATGAATGGTTTTTTAGTATCTATATTATACAAATTCTCTCCTAGTCAATTAAAACTAATTCTCATAGACCCCAAAAGAGTTGAATTAAGTGTTTATAATTGAATTCCTCATTTACTTACACCAGTTATTACAAATCCTGAAAAAGCATTAAATTCGTTAAAATGGTGTATTGCAGAAATGCTAAGAAGGTATGATTTAGCTACAAATTTAAAAGCAAGAAATTTAAATGAATATAATGCAAAAGTAAGCAAAAAAGAGAAATTGCCTTATATTATTATAGTAGTTGATGAATTAGCAGATTTAATGATGAGTTGAAACAAAAAAGAGGTTGAATGAAGTATAGCAAGAATAGCACAAATGGCGAGGGCAGTGTGAATGCACTTAATTGTAGCGACTCAAAGACCATCTGTTGATGTAATTACATGATTAATCAAAGCAAATATTCCTTCTCGTATAGCTTTTACAGTAGCATCTCAAGTTGATAGTAGAACTGTTATTGACAAATGATGAGCTGAAGACTTACTCTGAAAATGAGATATGTTATATTATCCAACTTGAACAATAGACCCCGAGAGAGTGCAATGAGCATTAGTTGAAACACATGAAGTAGAAGCAATAGTAAACAAACTAAAACTTACAATTGACCCAGATATGCTACAAAATATGCAAGATGATTCAATAGTAAATTGAGTATCAAAAAATGCCTGAAGTATACTAGAATGATATAAATGAGATCAGGAAGAAAGTCCAGAGATAATAGAAAAAGCAATTTCTGTTGTAAAAGAAACTAGAAAATGAAGTACATCATTAATCCAAAGAAAATTAGGTTTATGATATGCAAGAGCTGCAAAAGTACTTGATATTTTAGAGGAATTATGAGTAGTTTGACCAGCAAATTGAAGCAAACCAAGGGAAGTATATATAGATTAAAAAAATATTATTATTTCCTTAAAAACATTAAAAAAGTATATTTTAAAAGATATACTTTTTTTGTTTACTTAACTTAAAAGTTTATTTCCATTTTTATTTGCTTATTTTTTCATAAAAAATAAAATTTAATGTATCAAATTAATTATTAACTCAATTTTTATGAAAAAAATTATTGCATTATTATTAGTAGTAATTTATTCTCTTAATTTCTTGAATACTTTTGCTGGTGAAAAAAGTAATAAAAATAATAAATATTATTATATAAAAGAATCAATATTATCAAAAACTGAACTTAATAAAACTGCTAAATGAAAAAAATATATTAAAAAATATATTTGAGTAATTAATAGACTTATTATCAAGAATAAAAACAATAAAAAATTTTTAGAAAAAGTAAATAACAAAATCTCTAAAGTATTAGAGTCAAATACTATTAAAAGCAGTGAAACTATTAATATTTTAAAATATATTCATGCAAAAGCCAATATTTCGCTTATTGAATATGAAAGTTTAACTAATACAAAGTGAACTACTGATGAAAGCTGTTTTTCATTTGATAGTGAAACTCATACTATCAAATATTATAACTATAGTACAAAATGTGGAAAAAATGTAATAATTCCTGAAAAAATAAATGGAGTTACTGTAAATACTATCTGAGGAAGTGCTTTTGCTATTCTAATTAATAAACTTAATTCAGTAATTATTCCTAACTGAGTAACTGAAATTTGAGATTTTGCTTTTGCAAATAATCAAATTACTTCAATAAATATTCCAAATTCTGTAACTAATATTTGATTTGGAGCTTTTAGAAATAATAAACTTACATCAATAAATATTCCTAACTGAGCAACTATAATTTGAGAGGAAGCTTTTGAAAATAATAAACTTAATTCAGTAATTATTCCTAACTGAGTAACTGAAATTTGAGGTTCTGCTTTTGCATATAATCAAATTACTTCAATAAATATTCCTGACTGAGTAACTATAATTTGAGAGGAAGCTTTTGAAAATAATCAAATTACTTCAATAAATATTCCTGACTGAGTAACTGAAATTGGAGATGAAACTTTTTTTCTTACTAGAAATAAGGATTGAAGTATAAATAAAATAAAATCAATAACTATTCCTAGCTCTGTAACTACAATTTGAAAAGAGGCTTTTAATTATGATATAAAAATTATTAAAAAATAAAAACTTGATTTAGTTGATTTTTCACATAAACTATTGTTTATATATTATTAATCATAAAAAAATGTGATTCTCTGAAAATTTTGTAGAGTCATGGCACAATGCAAGCCATAATTTGGACATACAAACTAAAAGGTTAGTAGCTCAAGATAGAAAAGAGAGAATTTTAAATCTTATGAATGATTTAAAAAAACCTAATTCTTTAAAGGTGTCAGAAAAAATTAAAGCTAAAATACACCATGAAGTATATGATCTTAAAGATAGTGAATTATGAAGGGTTCTTGCTATATTAAACGAAGATGAAACTAATGAATTAATTAGTTATTTGAATGAAGCTCAAATAAAGAGAATAAATAGATTATGAAATACCGATAATCTAATTGTTTTTCCGACAAAAAATAAAGTATCTAATATAATTGAAGAAGATAAGTGAAAAAATAAAATTCAAGAAAAAAAGACTCAAGATAATGCATATCTAGATGAAAAAAAATGAACTAAATCAGAGCAAGAAAAAAAACCTTATAAAGAAGGGTTATTTGAGAAAGTTATAAACTATTTTGATTTAGATAGGGAAGTCTTTAAAAGAATGTTATGAGTAAAAGATGATACATCTAAAATATTATCAAAAGCTGCTTAAGGAACAAAATCTTATTTTTTCTCTAGAGAAAAGGGAAGTATTAATAAAAGAAACCGTGAAAGGGGAGAAGCAGGTAAAATAATATTTTTTACATAAACTGAATATATAAAAGAATTCTAAAAATAGTTTGGAATTCTTTTTATAAGAGGGAAGAGAGCAAAAAAGTAAAATTAAATAATTCAATTTTTCACAAAATTAACCAACCCTATAATGAACAATAAGAAAAATACAATCCTAGAATTAAAAGAAATATGAATTTCATTTGATAGATGAAAAAGTTTTATAATAAAAGATTTGAGGAAAAAATGAGTTTTAAAAGTATAGAGGTTTTTGCAGGTGCTGGTGGTCTTGCGTTGGGTTTAGAAATGGCAGGATTTGAACATTTAGGTTTAGTTGAATTTGATAAGTGGGCAGCGAATACACTATCTACAAATAGACCTGATTGGAATGTACTTTGTGAAGATATAGAAGAAGTTGCAAAACGAGATTTAGAAAAAGAATTTGGAATAAAAAAAGGTGAATTAGACCTTTTATCTGGTGGAGCGCCTTGTCAAAGTTTTAGTTATGCTGGTAAAAGATTAGGCTTGAAAGATATAAGAGGGACAATGTTTTATCATTATGCAGAATTTTTAAATCAACTACAGCCTAAAATGTTTTTATTTGAAAATGTTAGAGGTCTTTTAACACACGATAAAGGAAGAACTTTTAAAGTTATTTGTGATATTTTTGAAGAACAAGGATACGAGATAGAGTACAAAGTTTTGAACGCTTGGAATTATGGAGTGGCACAAAAAAGAGAAAGACTTATTGTGGTTGGAATAAGAAAAGATTTAAAGGACTTAAAATTTGATTTTCCTGTGCCACACGAGTATAAGCCTGTTTTAAGAGATATACTTAAAGATGTTCCTAAAAGTGATTGTGCTAGTTATTCTGAAAAAAAAGCAGAAATATTTGCTGAAAGCGGTGTTCTCGTTACCCCGCAGCTGCATATGGATGACAATGGCATAATGGTCATACAAAACGAAAGAAAATCAATCAATTGGAAAATATTCAAGATTTTCAAAACTCTGAGAATGCTGAGGGATTTTGATTATTGTGCCAAGCGTTGCCGGGAATTTCTCCGCGAATATGAGGCAGAAGTTTACAAGTTACAAGACCTGAACTTTGATTATATGGATTTGGCGGCATGTAAGGATTTTATGCATTACAGCTATGAGCTGGGCCAAAAAATATCGTATAACCGCTTCAAATATGCGATATTTCCCTCCGTGTTGAATCGGAGTCTGAAAGCGGCTATACGTAAGGTAGATATAAATTACACTTCCTTTGATCTGTATTGGGGCTTGGATAACAGAACATCTTTGGTCGCAAAAGAGATAAAAGAAATCGCCGCTTATATCAGGGGAAATGTCGGACTGAAAGAAGCAATCTTGTCAGGCGTGGGCTACGATGAGCTTTGTGAAGATTTTATCGATTTTCAAAAATTAACCTCGAGGTTTTTGGATAGGCATGGATTTAAGTCAGATTACAACTGTTACTGTGTAGAGGGAAAAACATTTATTGAAAATCCGGATAGGATGCTTAGAATATTGAAACCGAGTATATCGGTAGAAGAAGATACCGGCAGTGAAACTTTCGAGAGAGACTTTACAGAGATAACAAATGCTCTGAAAAGGATATATGGGAAAAAATACGCCAGATTAGAAAGCCGCATCAGGCATTTTAGATATTTCCATTTTGTGCGTGAAGAAGGGCAATACTTGAGTGAAATTATATATTTTCACATCCGAAAATGCCTGAAAAGAATAAACGAAATACTTTTGCAAAGTTCGGACTATAAATCGGGTATTGTAAATCTGTTTTATGAGGAACTCATACAAGTCCTCACCCAAGGTGCCCTGAGCGACAGTGCTCTGCAAAAAATAAAAAGGAGAAATGAAATGTATCCACTTGCAGAGCAGGTTTGGAATGCGTCTAAATTGCTGATTTATGATGAAAAAGGAGATGTTCTTTCCGGCGTCAGTGGCAATGCGGGCATCGCCATAGGAAAAGTCTGTGTAGTTAGAAGTCCCAAGGAATTCTATAAAGTACAGCGAGGGGATATACTCGTCTGTCCTTTTACAACACCGGAGTGGACGACCCTCTTCAAATTGGCAGGAGCTGTCGTTGCGGATACCGGTTCCGCGCTCAGCCATGCCGCCATAGTCGCACGCGAATTTGGCATTCCGGCCGTGCTGGGGGTCGGGTATGCAACTGCGAAACTGAAAGACGGCGATATGGTAAGGGTTGACGGAAATAAAGGCGAAGTAAAAGGTTATTGACATGAATAGTTTAGGGGATTATCCCAGAACTGAACCCGGGCGTATTGATAAAAAAGCATTAAGGCGCTTTCACATCCTGACAAAGCCAATCCTGCCTCTACTTATAAAGATGGCCATCCCGACTATAATGGGGATGTTAATAAGTGTAATATACAATTTCACGGATGCCTTTTTTATCGGTATTCTCGATAACAAAGCAATGACGGCGGCTATCGGTATTGTCTTCAGTTTTGTTAGTATCATGCAGGCCATTGGTTTTTGGTTTGGTTATGGCAGCGGTAATACCATGTCAAGAAGAATTGGCGCAAACGATGAACGTGAGGCGGAAGTAACGTCTTCCTTAGGTGTCGTGCTTGCTCTTGGGGTTGGGGTCATTGTCGCAGCCCTGTCGGGAATATTTGTCAGACCTTTGGCCGGGTTTATAGGAGGCAGTGCCTCTCCCGATCTGCTCAGATTTACCACGCAATACCTTAACGTTCTTACTGTCAGCATTCCTTTTATTCTATATTCTATTACTGTTTACAATCAGCTAAGATTGTGTGGGAACGCTAGGGACGCAGTGTTGGGGCTTCTGGCGGGAATGCTGAGTAATATCATCTTGGATCCTATTTTGATTTTTGTTTTTAAGCTGGGGTTTATCGGGGCCGCCTATGCTACTCTGGCCGGATATGGAATTGGCTCTGTGATGTTGACTCTGCTGGCCGCGAAAAACGGTAATATACCGGTTCGCTTAAATCGGGCTAAATTCAGCAAGAAAAGAATCTATCATATTCTGGCGGGAGGTGCGCCTAATTTTTCCAGACAGGGTATTACCAGTATTGCTTTGGTGTTACTCAATATCGTTGCGGCAAAGTATGGCGAAGCCGTCATCGCCGCTCTGACGGTTAGTTCCAGAATAATAGCATTTCCGGCTCTTACTATGATTGGGTGGGGGCAAGGTTTTCAGCCAATCTGCGCGATGAATTACGGAGCAAAGAATTATCTGAGAGTGAAACAAGCCTTTAAGTTTACTGCCCTTATAGGCATAGTTTTCTTAACGGTATCTTCTGTTATTCTGTATATATTTGCCGGGGCTTTGCTTGGCTATATATCCAAGAATCTGGAAGTGGTGGCTTTCGGTGTTGAGTTGTTGAGGCTGCAAGCCATGGCTTTGCCGCTTTTGGGTTTTATAGCGGTGAGCAGCATGTTCATGCAGAACGTGGGGAAATATTTTTCTGCCCTTATAATCGCAACCGCGCGGCAGGGAACTTTATACATTCCGCTACTGTTTATCCTGCCGGCGATGTTTGGACAGCGGGGTATTTACTTGGTACAGCCTATTGCGGATGTATTGTCATTCCTGCTCGCCGTAACTTTTATCCGATCCTCTTTCGCTAAGATTCTCAGCGAATAAACAGTATATAGGTCGGTGTCAAATGTTGTCGCCAAAACTCCCCGGATAAGCAGCCCGGGTAGAAGCAGGTGCGATGAGAGGAAATAAATCGCCCTA
>PDWJ01002856.1_pt1 | contig 17388 bp, 19 predicted proteins | sample 1430881 | NCBI WGS metagenome assembly PDWJ01 (sample SAMN01162460, study PRJNA174530) | Oral metagenome, whole genome shotgun sequencing project. | biome: Marine environment; feature: Marine mammal; material: Swab sample of the gingival sulcus; isolation source: swab sample of gingival sulcus...
ATATCCTTTGATATGGTGAATGAGGCTTATCAAACAAAGTGTCTTATTTTGAAGTAGATGCTGACCGTAATAGATTACTTGGTGAATAATGCGGGTTAAGTTTAATAGATGAATATTTCTGCTTTGACACAAATATACGATATCTTTCACTTATCACCGTAATTTTATGTAAAACATATTTCGTTATTGTACGAAAAAATTAGGCAAACTATAATCATTTGCCTAATTTTCACATAAATTTACGCTTCACGCAAAAAGCCTCTAAGCGAAATATTTATTAAATAATTCCAAACGCCTTTCTAATTCGTCAAATTGGCTTGCATTAATTTGCGATACGCAGGCTCTTAATCCTTCGGCATGTTCGCTTCCGGTTGTTTGCAAAGCAATGGCACTAATTCCAAAATACAATAAATTATGCAATAACTCGCTTCCGCTCATGCCCGGATATGATAAGGTAAAATAAAAGCCGTCTGCCAAAGGTTCGCCCAAATCATTATCATAAACAAGCTTAAACCCGTTTTTCAAAAACAGTTCTTTTAAGACTTTTGCTCTTTTGCCATATTCAAACACATCATCTCTAAAATTATATTTTTTATCATTTACGGCTTTCAACAAAGCAGCCAAGCCATATTGCGGTGTGTGCGAAACTCCGGCAGAAAGAATATACAAGGCATTGTAAATCAAAGAATGGCCAAATTGATCTGTGGCATAAAAACGTTTTAAATCCGGGTATCTGCTCTTGTAAAGTTTTTCGGAAACCACCAACATACCCACCCTTTGTCCGGCATAGCTGAATGCTTTTGAACTCGAAATCAGCAAGGTCCAATTATCGGTATATTTTGCTACGGTAGGTTGATAAGGCGGCTCGCCGGGTACGGAATAGTCTTTTCTGAAATCCATACCGAAATAAGCCAAATCTTCAATAACAATAACATTATGCTTTGTTGCCAATTCACCGATTATTTTAAGTTCTTCATCGGTAAAACTTATCCATGTAGGGTTGTTGGGATTTGAATAAAGCAAAGAACTTACTTTTTTCTCCACGATTAATTCTTCCAATTTGGCTCTTAATTTTTCGCCTCTGTAATTAAATACGTCAAAAGAATCGTACTCGTAACCCAGAACTTTAATTTGCAATTTCTGAACCGGGAATCCCGGATCAACAAATAAGACACCTCGCTTGTTTTTGTCGGTGCGATTTGCCACCATAAACAATGCCGTGCTCCCTTGTGCCGAGCCTACGGTTGAGAAACAATAGTCGGGTGCGATGTCAATATCCAAAAAGTTTTTCACAAAGCGTGAAATTTCTTTTTTCAAAGGCTTAATGCCCTCAATGGGAGCATATTTCGATGCAAGCCCCTCATTAAAGGCTTTAATTTCTGCCTCTTGTGCTATTTTGGAAACATCCAATCCGGGTACGCCCATCTCCATGCGCATAAATTTAACACCGGCCTCTTCTTCAATCAAATTAACGAGTTTTACAATCTCTCTGATAGAAGCATTTCCTATATCCGAGAAAGGCATATCCTTTAAAATCCTATCGGCAATTTCTCTTTTTATTACAGTATCTTTGCTCATTTTTTTAGTATTTTAACGACTTGTTGTTATTTAAAGTTTATTATAAATTATTTTTTGCATAACCAAATACTTTCTTAATAATATCGGCGGCATAATTCATGGGATTGGCTCTGATTTTCTTTTCTTCATCGGCAACTTTCAAAAATAACCCGTCCAAAGCTCTTTTCGTTACATATTCGCCTAAATTGGTGTTCACTTTCGGTTTACCGATTAAAGGTGCCACCTTATTATATAAGGACGTTGTTTTTCGCCAAGCCTGATTAGTCGAAACATTCCCAACCAATTTTTTATTTAAAGAAGTATTTATTTTAGGTGCAAAAGCAGATTTCAATTGCGAATACGTTTTTCTTTTCAGATAGTCGGTTGCAGCTGTATTTCCTCCTTTTAAAATAGCCATTCCGTCCTGTATAGTCATGGACTTGACGGCATTTATAAAGATTGGTTTTGCGGCAACAGCGGCATCTTCGGCAGAACGATTAATTTTTAAGACTAAATCGTTTATCATTTGGTCGCCTAAGCCGGGCACTTTGCGTACATTTTGGATAATTACATTCGCTTCCGGAGGCAGCAAAATCTTAACGGCTTGATCTTTAAAATAACCGTCTTTGGCATGTAAAATCTTAGATGAAGAAACTGCTCCTACACTGAGCGCTTCTTTTAATCCGCTGATAATTTCCGAGTTTGTTAATGATGATTGTTGTGATGATTCTTCCAATATTTGTTGCAAGATTTCGCAAGAGCTAAAACCTATGCTTATCGAAATAATAAATAATATTGCTATTCGTTTCATTTTATATTACTTTTAGTGCGTGAAATTTGTAGTAAAATTGCAAACATTATCTCAAAACGCAAAATAATTTATTTATAAGAATTTAAAATGTGTCAAAAAAAGACAGTTATCATCCTACTTTTAATAATGCTAAACAGCCTGAATAATCAAGTTTCTTGGGCAAATTCTTTTTTTTCAGACTCCGAAGAATTTAACAAAAAAATATTCGAGCAGTCCGATTCTGTTTATCGCCCGCAGTATCTTATTCCCGTTAAATTTTGGTTTATCATAAAAAACAGTTGTCAAAAAGAAAAGCTCAGACAATATGCAAAAGAGCAAATTCATTATTTAAACAAATATTATTCAAGCAACAAAACCGGCATTGCTTTTTACCAACACCCGGAGATTCGATTTATCGAAAAAGAAAAATTATACGTGCTGAATTATTATAAAGAAGCACCTTTCCAAGCATTAAAAAGGCATTCTAAATATTGTCTGAATGTAATCGTAGTGAAAGAACTTATAAAAGAGAAATTTTTAAACTCCCCGAGAAAGAAAAAAGCGGGCAGCTACAACCCTCTTTTCAAAACCGTGATTATCACACAAAATACATCCAGTTCAACACTATCGCACGAAGTGGGACACTATTTAGGTTTATACCACCCGCATCGAGCTTGGAAATATCGCTGGTTTCAAGAACCTGTATCCAGAACAAAAAAACGAGTCGGCAGCAATGTTTTGGTATGCAAACGAAAAGGCGATAAAGTTTGCGACACGCCGGCAGAACCGAATTTGAATAAATATACAGATAATAACTGCAATTACACCGGTTGGAATGTAACCGACAAATACGGAACGGTATATAAACCGAACACCGATAATATTATGTCCTATACTCGCAACCGTGAATGTCGAAAAAAGTTTACAAAAGGGCAAATTGCACGCATGCACCGCAGCTTAGCAAAAAACAAATATGCAAAATACTGGCGAACGGATAATGAAAAAAATCGTATTTTTTCCCCGGATATATACGAGCCGAACAACACAGCAGAAACAGCCGGGCAAATTTTTGAAAATGAAAAGCAAACCCATTCTTTTTACCCGACTTTTGCCAAGCGCAAAAAGAATATCGGCAAAGACCGAAAAGATTATATTTTTTTCAATATAGAAGCAGAAAAAGCTGAAAATATTTTGCTTATTTCCGGAGCAAAAGGCACACAGCCAAACATTAAAATACAAATCTTTTACCAAGATACACTTATTCTTAAAAAATCGCTGCATTTAGATGCGCATGCCCAAACAATCAACATTCCTAAAAAAGCACCGGGTAAATACACCATTTATATTGAAGAAACCGGAAATAGTATTGAAAAAAAATTTTATACGCTTTCACTAAAATAAAACCTTTATCCAAAAATACAGTTTCTTTGGCATAGAAAAAAATTGCAAAAAACAGGAAGAATAAATAAATTTGCACCTCACTTTTAAGTGATTGGTTTTCTTTGCCCTACACTTAGATATTGTTATTTTTCAGTCTTATTTTTAACATAATTTAAGGCATAATATAATCGCAAAAAATAATTTTATAATAAAAACATCTGCTTAACATTCTTTGAATAAGGAATAAATGCTTAATTTTGGCAAGTTTCAAAAAAATTAATTTTAACTATAATATTTATAATATAAAATTACTAATTATGGCAAAAGTAAAAGGCGCTATTATAGTTGACACGGAACGATGCAAAGGCTGTAACCTTTGTGTTGTAGCCTGTCCTACGAGCGTAATAGAACTAAATGAAATTGTGAACGGAAAAGGCTATAACCCAGCCTACCCCGCTAATCACGAGGCTTGTACAGGTTGTACAAGTTGTGCGACAGTTTGTCCTGATATGTGTATAACAGTTTATCGATTAAAACCTCAAAAGAAAGTGCCGGTGGCACATTAATTTTAAAAAACAACGATTATGGAAGAAGTAAAATTAATGAAAGGCAATGAAGCAGTTGCCGAAGCAGCAATAAGAGCCGGTGCAGACGCATATTTCGGCTATCCGATAACACCGCAATCTGAGGTTATCGAATATTTAATGCTGGAAAATCCCTACAAAAGAACGGGTATGGTTGTTTTGCAAGCCGAAAGCGAATTGGCTGCCATCAATATGGTTTACGGAGCAGCAGCTTGCGGAAAAAAAGTAATGACCTCATCATCCAGTCCGGGTATAAGTTTAAAATTAGAAGGAATTTCCTACATAGCAGGAGCAGAACTTCCTTGTTTAATTGTGGACGTTGTAAGAGGAGGCCCCGGTTTAGGAACAATCCAACCGTCCCAAGCCGATTATTTTCAAATGGTTAAAGGTGGTGGACACGGCGACTACAACCTTATTGTTTTAGCACCCTCAACCGTACAGGAAATGGCAGATTTCGTTGAAATAGGTTTTGACTTGGCTTTCAAATACAGAAATCCGGCATTAATCTTAACTGACGGAGTAATAGGACAAATGATGGAAAAAGTCGTATTGCCGCCGCAAAAAGAACGTTTAAGCAACGAAGAAGTTGAAAAACGATACGGTTCGTGGGCAACTACCGGGAATACTGCAAGTCGAGGAAAAAATATCATTACCTCATTAGAATTGAAACCCGAACGGCAAGAAGCACACAACCACCACTTGCAAGCAAAATATGCAGAAATAACGAAAAATGAAATTCGTTATGAAACATTCCAATGCGAAGATGCAGAATACTTGCTTGTTGCTTACGGTTCCAGTGCAAGAATTTGTCAAAAAGCATTGCAACTCGGCAGAGAAAAAGGCATAAAAGTGGGTCTTTTAAGACCAATTACTTTATGGCCCTACCCGTCAGAAGCCATTGCAAAATTAGCCGACCAAGTAAAAGGCATTTTAGCCGTAGAAATGAGTGCCGGTCAAATGGTGGAAGATGTTAAATTAGCCGTAAACGGAAAAGTAAAAGTAGAACATTTCGGACGATTTGGAGGAATGATACATTCACCCAATGAAGTTCTGGAAGCATTAGAAACTAAAATTATAGGAGGATAATTAATATGTCAGAAAATATAATAACACCCGAAGAAATAATTAAGTCAGGCGAGTTGGTTTTTGAAAAAACCAAGTTTATGACCGACAATACGCTTTCATACTGTCCGGGTTGCGGACACGGTGTTGCACATCGTATAACCATGGAAGTAATTGAAGAACTCGGCTTAGCACATCAAACCATCGGTATTGCTCCGGTAGGATGCTCGGTTTTAGCCTATGAGTTTATGAACATAGATATGCAAGAAGCTGCACACGGACGTGCTCCCGCAGTAGCAACCGGCATAAAACGCGTTTTTCCCGAAAAAACTGTATTTACCTATCAAGGAGACGGTGATTTGGCTGCCATCGGAACAGCAGAGACCATTCATGCCTGTAACCGTGGCGAAAATATTACGATTATTTTTATTAATAACGGAATTTACGGAATGACCGGCGGACAAATGGCTCCGACTACTTTGCCCGGCATGAAATCATCCACATCGCCTTACGGAAGAGATACCGCAGGAATGGGCTATCCGCTCAAAATTACAGAACTTATTGCACAATTGCCCGGCGTTGTTTTTGCAAGCCGACAAGCCGTACACAAACCCGGTTTGGTGCGAAAAGCAAAAAAAGCAATAAAAAAAGCCTTTGAACTACAACAAGAAAACAAAGGAACAACATTTGTTGAAATCGTTTCTAATTGTAATTCAGGTTGGAAATTACCCCCGGTAAAAGCGAATGAATGGTTAGATAAAAATATGTTAGAGTTTTATCCTTTAGGTGATTTGAAAGGGTAATATTCAGTAAAATAAACGGAAAAAAAATTTCCGAGATTTTAATATCTAAAAATAAAAAAAATGACAGAAGAAATTATTATAGCCGGTTTCGGCGGACAAGGAGTTCTTTCAATGGGTAAAATTTTAGCATATTCCGGTATCATGGAAGGAAAAGAAGTCAGTTGGATGCCTTCTTACGGTCCGGAGATGCGAGGGGGAACTGCAAACGTTACAGTAATTATAAGTGATGAACGAATAAATTCTCCAATTTTGCACAATTTCGACACAGCAATCATTTTGAACCAACAATCAATGGATAAATTTGAAGAAAGTGTAAAACCCGGAGGTTTACTATTGTACGACCCCAACGGGATCATCCGCAAACCGACAAGAACGGATATAAATATTTATACGATTGACGCTGCTGCTGAAGCAACAAAACTGGCAAATTCCAAAACGTTTAATATGATTGTGCTTGGTGCTTTATTGGAACTCAAACCGCTTATTAAAATGGAAAATGTGCGTAAAGGTTTAGAAAAATCTTTGCCGGAGCGACATCATCATCTTATTCCGATGAATGAAGATGCCATAAAAATAGGAATGGCAAAACTGGAAAAAGTTCAAGCAGTATAAACATCAAACTGTATAAAAAAGACCTGTTATTGCAGGTCTTTTTTTTAAGCAAAAAAATAACAGTTTCTCAAAAATAAATTATAATTTTTATACGCATATTAATTTTATTTTAATAAATTTACGGATAATTTTCTCACAAAAAACAAAAAAAATGAAAAGAATAGCCGGAATACTGATTTTAATACTCTTTTTTGCCGCCTGCGACTTAGAAAACGGGAATGACAAATCAAACAAAACAGAACAAGACACAAATAAAGCGGAAAAGATTGTTCAAGATGAAAAACAAAACATGCCGGAAGAAGAATTCATAAATCCGGAAAAAGCCGAAGAGCTTCCGGATAAACTGATAACGGAAATGGAAGAAATTCATAATGAAATTGATAACCTACTAAACGATTAATAACAGATAATATCATGAAGAAAATTATTATAAGCATACTTGCACTATTTCTTATTTTTTGTTCAGGGCAATTAGTTGCTCAAAAAACAAACGACCACGGAGCAAGCAAAGAACGCAAAGAACAAAAAAAGCTAAACAATAACACAAAAGACAAAACAAACGATAAGGGAAGTAAAAAAAGAGGCAAAAGCAATGACAGAGGCGGCAGCAAAAAAGCAAAAGAACAAACAATTAAAGATAACACAAAGCCCCCGGTTAAACCCATAATTGACGATAAGGCAAAAAAAGATAAAGAAAAAGCCGAAAAAGAACAGAGAGAAAGGAAAGAAAAAGAAAGAAAAGAGCGAAAAGAAAAAGAGAAAAAAAAGCAAAAAACAGTAGATAATGATAAAGATTTAAGTCCGGCTGAAAAAATCCAAAAAGTAGAAAGCAGCATCAAGAAAGCGAAAGAGAAAATTGCAAAAGCCTATGCTAAAATAGAGAGAGAAAAAGCAAATGGCAAAATTTCCGCAAAAGAATATATGGAAAAGAAAGCAAAACTAAGCGCACTTGAAACTGCTTTGGATAAAGTAGAAAAGCAAAAAGCAAAATTAGAACCCATAAAATAAGGCTAAGCCACAAAAATGAGAAAAGGCTGTTCATTATTTTTGAGCAGCCTTTTCTTTTTAACCGGCTCGTACTTGTTTACTACGAGTGCCTTCTTTGCTATTTCATGGCTTTTGGCAAATAGCAAAATCCCTCTTGGAGAAGAGGGTGTAGGGAGGTTGATTTTCAAAAAAAACAAAAACACTCTACATCAATAAATTACAAAGACAATTAAATAATAAATCGGCTTAAAAATCAAAACCAAGAATAAAGCGCCGCAAATTATCCATGGCTCTTGCACTTGCAAGCCGAACAGCAATCAAACGCCTGTTGCCGAACATATATTTCTTTGCAATAATTTTTTCTTTATTTCCTACGGCAATCCATGTTGTTCCCACCGGTTTATCCGCCGTTCCGCCGGTTGGTCCGGCTATGCCGGAAACGGCAATACCATAGTCGGTGCCGAACAAATCCAACTGTCCTTTAAGCATATATTCAACAGTTTGTTTACTTACCGCACCGTATGTATCCAAAACACTTTGCGGCACATGTAACAAACTTCGTTTTACCTCATTGGAATACGCAACAAGCCCGCCCTTAAAATAAGCAGAGCTGCCGGAAACAGAAGTCAGCAAACTTGCAATTTTACCGCCCGTGCAACTTTCGGCTGTCGAGACAGTATATTTTTTTTCGATAAGCAAATCATGCAAAGCATCTTGCAGATACCTGTCACCATAACCGAAAATACTTTCCCCGATAATGTTTTTCAAAGTCTTAACCGCTCGACTTAATATTTTCTCGGATTGCTTTCTGTCTGAACTTACGGTACTGAGCCGCAAACGGATTCTTTCCGGCGACGGCAAATAAGCTAATTTTACCGAAGCGGGCAGACTGCGCTCCCACTCATTTAAAATTTCTGCCAATTCAGATTCCGGATAGCCGAAAGTCAGTATGTTTTCATGCACGACCTCCGGCAAATGAAATTGTCTTTGCAACAAAGGCAAAACACTTGTCAAGAGCATTTCTTTCATTTCAAAAGGCACGGCAGGCATAGAGATATATACAGTTTTGTTTTTTTTAAACCACATTCCGGGCGCAGTACCGTTCTTGTTTCTGATTACTCGGCAATTATCGGGAACTTCCGCTTGCTTGCAATTCCGCTCGTTCATTACAAAACCTTTGCCTTCTACAAAAGTTTTCACATCATTCAAAACCGCATCATCCCGAACAAGTTTTGCATTAAAATATTTAGCCAAACTTTCTTTGGTTTTGTCATCTTCAGTGGGTCCCAGACCTCCGGTTATAAGCACAAGGTCTGTATGCGGCGTAATTTCGTCCAACAATGACAAAATATGCTTCTCTTCATCGGCAATACTGCTTATTTGCCTTATTTCAAAACCGATTAAATTCAACTGTTCCGCAATAAATTGAGAATTTGTATCGGTTATTTGACCGATTAAAATTTCATCGCCAATTGTAATGATATCTGCTTTCATATAAAAAAATAATGAGGCTGTCCAAAGAGTTTATAAAGCAAGCATTACTATTTTGTAAGATAAGCTAATAAGGTATTTATTTTTTCGGCTTATCTCACCAAGGTTTTCAATCAACCTCTCTGCCCTCTTCTCCAAACGGGATTTTGCTATTTGCCCATAAGCTACAATAAGTTCTATTTTTTATCAAGCAATTTCAGGACAAGACAATAGTTCCCAACTTCTCACCTCCGGCTTTTAACCCGAATTAAGCTTGTTGTTTTCTTCTTTTTATTTCTTCTCTGATTAAAGAAAGTTCCCTTCCGGTTTGCCCTTTAACTGCAGTATTTTCTTCTGCTCTGCGGAACAAATAAGGCAACACGTCTTTTACGGGACCATAGGGCAAATATTTTGCCGCATTAAAACCCGCCTTACTTAAATTAAAGCTGATATTGTCGCTCATTCCGTATAATTGTGCAAACCAAAACCGATTATCATTTTTATGAATATTATTTTTTTCCATTAATTCGGCTAACAATAAAGAGCTTTCTTCATTATGCGTACCGTTAAAAATCGAAATAATATCTCTGTGCTCAAATGCAAATCTTAAACCGTCATTGAAGGATTTGTCCGTATCCGCTTTGGTTTCATGAATAGGCGACTCATAGCCCATTTCAGCGGCTCTTTCACGTTCTTTTTCCATATAAGCACCGCGAACAAATTTTGTACCCACAAAATATTTGCCTTCCACGGCTTTCTTATACGTTTGTTTTAAATGCTCCAAACGGTCTTTGCGATACATTTGCCAAGTATTAAACACAATCGCTCTTTCCTTATTGTACAATTGCATCATTTCTTCCGCTGTTTCATCTATAATATTTTGATACCAAGAATCTTCCGCATCAATTAAAATCGGCACTCCTAGTTCATAAGCTCTTTTGCACAAAATATTAATACGGTCTTTAAACTTCTGCACCTCCGCTTTTTCATCTTCGGTCAATGCTTCGCCTGTGCTTGCTTTTGTTAAAATATGCGAAGTTGTAAAAGCCGTAGGTTTAAAAACCGCAAAAGGAATTTCATCATGTTTTCCGGCATTTTCAATCGAATGCAAGGTTTCTTTTAAAGCATGTTCAATAGCTTCAACAGATTCTGTCCCTTCCACCGAATAATCTAAAATAGACCGCACTCCATAGCTTCCTATGTCTTTCACGGTAGGCAAACATTCATCAATTTTCTCTCCACCGACAAAAAGGCTGTAAATAGTCGGTTTTACAATCCAATTTACGGGAAAATGAATGGCAAAAGCAAATTGAGTTAAATATTTTCCCAAATTGGTTACAGTTGGGCTTGCCATTACTTTGTACAGCCACAAAGATTTCTTCATGTCTTTCATAGATTTTGACACAAATGCAGTTTCTGTATTTTTAAAATCCATCTTAGTTTATAAAAAAATTAATAAAATAATGTATAATTTTTGCTAAATACTACAATCAAACTATAAGAAGTAGATAATTATTATAATTTAGCGGAGATTATTTATCTGAATACAAAATTAATGAATGAAATTTTCAAACAATATGATATTACTCATACTTTTGATTTAATATCGGACCTCAACTTATTTTTAGAGCAAACCAAACCCTCCGGAATTTTTGTTTTAACTGACACCAACTGCAAAAAACATTGCTTTCCTTTAATACAAAAAGCCTTTAAAGACGAAATAAGGATTTTTGAAATTGTTGCAAATGAGCAAAACAAAACACCGGAAACGCTTGCAACAATATGGGACTTTCTCCTCGAAAACAAAGCCGACCGAAATGCTGTTTTAATAAATTTAGGTGGCGGAATTGTAACAGATTTAGGCGGATTTGCTGCATCAACCTACAAAAGAGGCATTAATTTTATTAATATACCCACAAGTTTACTGGCACAAATTGATGCTTCCGCCGGCGGAAAAAACGGGGTTAATTATAAAGGTGTAAAAAATCAAATCGGCACAATTACGCTTCCGAAAAAAGTGTTTATTTATCATGAATTTCTTAAAACTTTAAGTGAAGAAGAGTTTCTTTCCGGATTTGGAGAAATGCTGAAACATGCTCTAATTTTTGATAAAAATCATTATGAGGAATTAATTCACTTTATTAATACCTATTTTTCCACAAAAAAAATTCAAAATTTTAATTCATTAATAGAGAAATCCGTCAATATAAAAATACACTTCGTCAAAAATGACCTCAAAGAAAAAAATATTCGCAAAACCTTAAACTTCGGGCATACTTTCGGACACGCATTAGAGAGCTATTTCAACCACAAAGAGCAAACTATAAAACACGGCAAAGCCGTTGCCTACGGCATTATTTGCGATTTATACCTGTCCGTTTTAAAACACGAATTTAAAGAGGCGCTTTTTTTAAAAATTTCAAAAGATATTCTTAAAATTTACTCGGGCATACATATTCCCGAAAAAGATTTTAATACAATCTATAACTACATGTTGCACGATAAAAAAAACATAAAAAAAACTGTCAGAACCGTTTTACTTAAAGATATAGGAATTGTTGATTTTAATGCAATTATAATGAAAAACGATGTTATCAAAGCGCTTTCCTATTTAAACGTCTTATCAAAAGATTTCTAAAATAAGCATTTTCGGCACTTATTTTGCAATGAAAGTAATAATAAAAAAAAAGATGTAATATTTTTTTATATTAAACCTAAATTCATATATTTGTGCTTACAGAAAATACAAGTAAATTGAAAAAGCTGACAGTATACTTACTAATAACCTTTTTTATCACAAAGGTCGGAGAGGCTCAGATAGCTCACTATTCTCAGTTTTATTCTACTCCCATGACCATTGCACCTTCTTTTGCAGGTTTGACGGAAGCAAGTAGATTATCAATGAACTACCGAGATCAGTGGCCGGCAATACCCGGAGTATTCCGGACATATTCCGTAGGAGTTGACCATTGGTTTAAAAGAGCTAAAAGCGGTATCGGCTTGCTTGTATTCAGAGATGTTGCCGGAGAGGGTAAATTAGGTTTAACAGAAGCAGGTTTACTATATTCTTATAAAATAAAAGTCGGTCAAAAAAGAGGAAATATTAATTCCGAATGGTTTTTAAGACCGGGTATTCAGCTCAAATATGCACAACGTTCGGTCAATTTTGATTCTTTAATATTCGGCGACCAACTTTTATCAAATCAACCCACCAGTGTTGAATCGCATCCATGGGATAAAAAGTCATATTTAGATTTTACCGCTTCTCTTTTAGCATACACGGATTTATATTGGGGCGGTTTTGCGGTTGATCATTTACTCAGACCAAACCAATCTTTATACGGACATGAACATAGAATGGGAATGAAATGGTCTGTTTTCGGCGGTGCAAAAATATTATTAAAAGGGCAAAGAAACAGACGCATCCGTTACGGACGTGAACGAGAAAATATTACCTTTGCATTCAACTATCAGTATTGGCAACATTTTGACCAGCTTGATGTAGGTGCTTACTGGACACACGACCCCTTAATTTTAGGTGCATGGTTCAGAGGCATCCCTATTGTGGATAAAAACGATAAATCCTTTAATAATCTGGATGCAATCATTGCATTAATTGGTGTCAAAGTTACTCCTAACTTGAAATTCGGGTTCAGCTATGATATGACAATCATTAAAAACCTTTTCAGCCGTACCGGTGGTTCATGGGAACTTTCTATGGTTTATGAATTTAACAAGAATCTGGATAAACGATTTGATAAACACACCATTATTCCTTGCCCGAGCTTTTAATATTCTTTACGACATTTCGTTTTTGAGCAATTTTCTTTCCGGATAATTGTCCCAGAAAAAATGCGCCTACCAAAAAAGGATAGGTATGCCATTGAAAGCCCAAGTCAAATAAATATCTTATTGCTATGACAAAAGGCACGGGAATATGAATGGACAAAAACCACTGCCAGGAGAATTTTCTTACTCCGGCTCTCCACATTCCAAAAGGAATATTCAATACAAAAACGGATAAACTTGCTAAAAACAAACTCATAATTATTAAGAAAGCCCAAAAATAAAGAAATGTGCCCATTTTAGGCACATTTCTTTATAAAAAAGCCAAATTACTTAATTTCAATTTGCTTTGGTTTGTTAATCACTTCCTCTTTTTTGTTGATGCTTATTACAAGAATACCGTTTTCTGTTTTGGCATCAATTTTTTCTCTGTCGGCAATTTCCGGCAAGGTAAAAGATCTTCTGAAATTGGAGTAATTAAACTCTCTTTTGGTATATTGTCCTTCCTGCGAAACTTCCTCTTCATTTTTTTCCACAGAAATAGTCAATACATCATTTTCCAAATTAATATTAATGTCTTTTTTGTCCAAACCCGGAACGGCAAATTCAATGGAATAAGCACTTTCGCTTTCAAATACATTAACAGGAGGCATTGTTAAAATGCGAGCTTTTAATAAAGGGTTAACTTCTCCCGAAAAAAAATCGTCTAACCAGTCGGGTAAAAACGGTGAATTTGTGTTTCTTCTTATTACAGTCATGATTTCTATTTTTTAAGTTAATAAATTATTTGATTTGTTCACTTTGTTTTGATTTATTATTGTCAAATAATATACCGATATAAAAAAAGCCCGCTTTGATGACATTATTTCAGAAAACACTCACGAAACAACCGACAATATGGCGCAAAATTATTTTTTTATACTTAACCCGCATTATTATCTTCGATACTACTTCGTGGTCATCAAGTCTTCGTAGCGAGGGCTGCATATACAATAAAATAAACGACATGGTGAATGAGCATTGTCAAGCAAAGTGTCTTATTTTGAACGGAATAAAACTACTTGGTAAATAACTTCATCTAACTAAACTTGTAAGTTATTAATGTATAGCGCTTTAAAGTTTCCAGAAATCAATCCCCCTACCCCCTTCTCCAAGCAGGATTGGTTGGTTCTGTAAAATTTAATCTTTTCAGGCAAAATATGACAAATATGGCGGAAGAAATGTAAAAATGCTTAAAATAAGCACGTTACCTGCCATAGCGTATATACAATGTTGGCTGTAGTTACTCTTCAGTCTTATTCTCTTTTTTAAATCTTTTATCGGATATAGCAAGTAGTATAGCAATCAAAGTTAGCAGTAATATTGCACTTTCAGCGTTAAATAGAGCTACAACAATAGTTATTAAACTCAAAATATTTATAATTGTTCCTTTTGTGTCTTTTTTTAGAATATCAATTAAACGGAAACCTTGATTTTCAACTTTCATTACATAATACTCTAATAGTTGAAAAGAAATACCACTCATAAATAAAATTAAAGCATACATTACTGTTGGTGATTTTTCTAAATTACCTCCGTCAATCCATCTTGTTGCAAATGGTAATAACGAAATCCAAAAAAGAAAAATTAAATTCATTCTTAAAACCTTTGAATCAATTTTTTTTACAGAATGGAATAATTTGTTATGTTTCAACCAAAATATGCTAATAAAGAAAAAACTACCTGCGTAACTAATACATTCATCAACAATATGCCAAAAGTCGTTAATAAAATGCCCTTTGGGCACTTCCATTTCTAATACTATTATGGTTATAGCAACTGCCAATATTGCGTCACTAAACAATTCTATTCGTGTTTTGTCCATATTACATACTATATTAAGTTGTTTATTTGTATTAAGTTTTTGGCTGCAAAAGTACTAAATTTTATAGGTTTAATAAATAATCAATGATTTTATCTATATTTTTCAGGAATAGTACTTTCATTTACAATTCTATCCACACGATAATGTGGTGATAAAATCTCAATTCCGTTTTCATTAAAACAATCTTGCAGGTTTTGATGTAATAATGAGTAAATTAAAGGCATTTTTGTTGGTTCTTTGCAATAAGCATTCAACTCATAGGCAACACTAAAATCATTTAAAGCTGTTTGTAAAACATAAGGTTTGGGGGCATTTTCAATCCCTTTTGTTCTGTTAGATGCCTCAATCATTACTTCGTGAACTTTTCGCCACTCTACATCATAACCAATAGTAACAGTAGTATGTATAAAAACTCCACCATCTTTTTCTTCAGAACTATAATTGATGATTTTATTTTGTGTAATGGTTTTATTCGGCAAACTAACTTCTTCATTTTTAGAAGTTTTTAATCGTGTGACTAACAATCCTTTTGTAATCACTTTCCCTGTGGTATCGCCTATTTTAACCACATCGCCAATAGCAAACGGACGCATATAAATCATCATTAATCCACCAACGGCATTAGCAACAAAATCGGTAGAACCTAACGAAAGTAATACTCCCATAAACACACCTACGCCTTGGAATGCGGGAGAACTGGAACCGGGTAAGTATGGAAAAATAATAATCAAAGTAAAGGCGTAAACTACAAGCCTTATAAGAAGAAAGGTAGGTTTTCCCCATTCCTTATAGAAACCATTGATTTGCAAACGCTCTTGGGCAATTTCATTGGCAAAAAACTTTAATAACCTGTTAATGTATTTAACAATAATTAAAACAACAACAATAAAGAAAAGGCTAGGCAAAAAATCAATGAACGATTTCCATATAGATTTTATTGGCTTTAAAATATATCCAAATAAAGCATCCGAAATGCCTTTTGTTGCGGGAAATATTCCAAATAAAAGAAATAACCAAAAGTAGAAAGCAATTAATATTATTACAATTCGAAGTATCTTAAATACAGCTACAATAAATTTAGAAACATACTTTGGAGATAAAATTTCATAGTTTTTTACCTTTATACTTTTCATCTTCTTTTCGGTAAGATGGTCTATTTTAGCATAAAAAAACTTGAATAACCGATTTATTACATATACAACTAAAACTAAAAGGGCTATTGCTCCCAATGTTAAAGCTACTTCCTTAACTATTTCTTCATTTAAAATATCCATAATTTATATCTTATAGTTTAATTTTCTAAAATACATAACTCATCCCAAGTGTCCAAAAAAATTGCAATTCATTATCAGTATCTTTTAATGATGAAAAATCAGTTAATTCGCTATTATAAGCCTCTTGTTTATGTTGTCTTAAGCCAAAATTAAACCCTATTCCAATTTTTTTCCACAAGGTGTAAGAACATGAATTTGTCCAAGTCCAACTTGAATAGTCGATAGATTTATAGCTTAAAAAGGCGGTTAAATTGGAGTGTACATTGAATTTTCCTATTTTACGTGTATAATCAGCTAAAAACTTAACTCCCATAGATGATTTATAATCTTTGTCTTTGTTAGCAAAAATAAATTCATAACCCAAAGGGCTAACCGTTAAATAAAAATTATCAAAGGGTTTCCACGAAGCACCAAGAGCAACAACAAAAAAACTAGGGTCGGCAAAGTCTTCTATAAACGAGCCATTATAATCAGCTAAGGCTGATAAAGCAATTTGTTTTGATAATTTATACCCAAACAAAGAGTTTAGTTTAAACACATCTGTTTTTAATTCAAACCCCTTATCCTTAGCATCTTTATTTTTGTTGTACGAATGTTTCCAAGACACATTTATATTAAGATTATTTATCCAAAAATACTTCTCCCTGTTGAGTTTAGCATATGTGTTTTGTACAATATGAATATGCCCTTCTGATAAATCGGGCTTAGTATTGGAATACCAATTGCTAAATTGAGATAAGTTTACCCCAATCGTACCAAATGTTCCAAATTTCCAGCCCGGTAATTCGTCCATTTCGGTCTGTAATGCCTTTGCTTTATCTTGTAATTTACTGATTTGTTCTTTGGTTTCCGATAATTCTTTTTTTATCGTTTTTGCATCTCTTTTTTCTTGTGCAAATGACGAAATTCCAAATATCATCACTGCTACTAAAAATACTACTTGCTTCATTTGTTTAATTTACTGTTATTTAATTTACTTTTTTCTAATTACTGCAAGCAGTACAATAATTAAAACAACTCCCAAAATACTTGTAATGATACTTCCCTCAAATCCAAAACTTCCGCCAGAGATAAGTTCCGTGTTTTCAATCGGTAAAGACTTAAAAATACTACCTTTTAGGGTAATTCCCGACACCATAGAACCATAAATAAAGCCTTGCGAAAAGTTCCAAACAGCGTGAGCAAAACCAACGAGCCACAAACTCCCTGTTTTATAATA
>PDWJ01002858.1_pt1 | contig 17384 bp, 24 predicted proteins | sample 1430881 | NCBI WGS metagenome assembly PDWJ01 (sample SAMN01162460, study PRJNA174530) | Oral metagenome, whole genome shotgun sequencing project. | biome: Marine environment; feature: Marine mammal; material: Swab sample of the gingival sulcus; isolation source: swab sample of gingival sulcus...
AATACTGCTAATCAAATTGACTGGCAGTTCAAGACGGAAGATGCACGGATAAAGCTCAAGAAACTTTATCCAAACTTATAAGAGTTACATGGTACTAGTCGTTGGTGCCGAAACAAACAAGAACCATAAAATTGACCTCGGCAGGGTAAAGGAAATTACAGGAGGCAGTCGATTGAACTACCGTAAAAACTACGTTGCAGAGCAGAGTTGCCAGCAAACTCACACCTTAATTCTAGAAACGAACGAACTGGCAATAGGCATCACCTCAACATTTTCCATGGCTGAACGGCTCGTCTTGGTCGATTTCAGCTACCGTTTTGTCGATGACATCCCCAAGGCAGAAAAGAAAGAACCTGCCCTTAAAGGTAAATTCAAACAGAAGAACAAAAAATTAAAAGAGAAGTTGCTTGAGGAAAAGCATCAGCAGGCAATTCTACGCTGGGTTGTCGAGGGCAGTCTGCTCTGGGCAGAAAGCGGCTTGCAAATCCCTGAATGCGTCCTCTCCTATCGGGAAAAATTAAGTAAGCATGAAGACCGTATCGGCTCAATGATAGATGAGATGCTTGTCTACCAGCCAGAACGCACAGACTTGCGTATGCTGCTTGCTGACTTCCACCGCTGCCTCGACTATTGGTGGAATGAAAACATCGTAGATACCGAGGGTGGCGGGCGCAAATGCCCGCAAAAAATCACTCTGTCAAAATATCTCAAAGGGCGGGGATTCACCGTTGGTAATAAGGGTGGAAAGATATGGGTCTGGCATTTTGATGTAAAAGACGAATACCAGAAAATAGATGAATTTGCCTGTATAGCGAGGGAGTTTTAACCATGTATGAGGCAGAGTATCATGCAATCATACAGCCTCATGCGCTGTATCATGCGAAAAAATGGTATTTAACTGTTTGGAATTGCTTAACAAACTGTTTGCCGTATGATGGCATGATGGAATTTCCTTATACGCGCGCAGGTAAAAACTTCTACGGGGTTTTTTTTTCTCGCGCGCGCGTATAAAGTATTTTTATCATATCATCATACTTTTTATATAAAAGAAAGAAAAAACAAAAACATAAGAGCATTACAGAATTTTGCGCAGTATGATTCTCGTATGATTCGCCTTTTTTTCATCATGCTTTTTCTTTTCTGGTGGAGGTGAAATATGAGCATCGCCAATCTGGTCGAAAACATCGCCGCCACCCATAATCTGCGCCGCCGTAGTGAAAACCGTCCGTTTGCCGGGCCCTGCCCGTTTTGTGGTGGTAGTGCGAAATCTGACAAATTCCAGATCAGAAACGACGGTGGCTGGAAATGTTACGCCTGCGGCGAGACTGGCGATATTATCACCTGGCTGCGTAAACAGGAGGGGCTGAGCTGCGGCGCTGCCCATGCAAAGGCGGGCAAGGAGTGCCAGCGAGTGGATGTATGCCCGGCGGCGGATAAGTGCCGTTTTGGGAGAAAAGGGAAAAAAGGCGGCAGCTCCGGCTTTCGCCCACGGCAGGCTCCTGCTCCTCGGGTAAGCACGCCTGCCGTGGGCAGAGAGGTTGCTGCCATTACCCCGGAATATCCCCCCGCGGAGTTCGTACTATGGGCAACAGCTCTTTTACAGAAGGCACAGCAACAGCTGCAAGCCAACACCGAACAACTGGCATATCTTGCCGGGCGGGGTATTGATGCACAGGCGGTGCAGCGGTTCGGTCTGGGTTGGTTGAACCACGCATACTATCCCCTGCGTACAGAACTGGGGCTTCCTGCGGTGAGCAAGGCAGGGAGAAAAAAGGTGTGGATTCCAGAGGGGCTGCTTATTCCCATCACGAAAAACGGAACTCTTCATCGGCTGCGTGTACGGCGCACGCCGGAAACCCGCAAGCGGTTCAGTGAAGATTTGAAATACTACTGGGTGCGTCCCAGTGGCAATCTGCCCCTTGCCATTGCTCCACAGGCAAAACGGGCAAGGGGTGCAGTTATCGTTGAAGCAGAGCTTGATGCAATGGCAATAGCCGCCCACCACCCCGATGTGGCAGTTATCGCTCTTGGTACTGTCGCAGGGGGGATTGATTCGACCCTGCGCAGCTACCTCGCAGGGCTGCCGGTTATCCTTGTGGCTCTTGATGCGGAACAGCAAAGCGTGGAGAGTGTGCGCCGCTGGCGGCATACATTTCCCTATGCCCGGTTCTGGGTTCCGCCACAGGGCAAGGATGCAGGGGATTTCTTTGCCGCAGGAGGTAATCTTTACGACTGGATAGAGGCGGGTTTGCCGCCCAAACCACCGGAGCGGAAAAAACAGGAGTTAAAAACGCTCTCCTTGTGTGAACAGGAGGAGAAAGCGAAAGAAGCAATAGGGAAGAACTATGTAGAGAGCCAAGTAAGCGAAATAGAGCTTGTGAATGGCGTAAAATTCTATGTAACCGATAGCGAGTGTATCTGGCAGCAATATACCGCTACTGGAAAAGCTGTTTTTAGTAAAGGAGAGCTGGAACGGCTGCGTCCGTTGATGACTGGGAAAAATGATGATGAGAGGCTTGATATTGCCATGAATCTTATTGAAACAAAACTGGCTTTTGGTGGGTATGTCTCTAGGTTTCGGCCTTCTACCGCAACAGAGCAGTCAACAGCAGAGGTATAGCAGATGACAGAAGAGCAAACAGCAGAATATTTCGCCAACCGCAAGGAAGCCCATGACTGGCTCCAGGCAAACGGCTTTAATGTTTCCCAGGGAAAGTTCTATACCGACATCAAGAAAAACGGCTTTCCGGTGGTAAACCCGGATAAAACTGTATCGAAATATCAGGTATCGGAATATGGCCGCAGCCTTACTGCCGATAACCGCCCCGACCTCTCCGCCCTTGAGCGTAGCGAATACCTTCACCGAAAGGAGAAAGCCGAAGCTGAAATGGCAGAGATAAAAGCGGAGAAAATGCGGCGGGAGCAAGACAAGGACTGGCTGCATAGTGATGATGCCTGGTCTGTTGTAGCAACGCTGGTTGTCTCCATTCGGGATGCCTTGCGGCGTGCTGCGCATGACAGCCGGGCAGAGCTGGCAGCAGTGGCAGGCGGAGAGCAGACATATGCTCCGGTATTGTATGAAAAAATTGATGAGCTGGTAATTAACCGGGCGTTTAATGAGGTTGTGGGGGTGCGGCTGGATATTGAATGGGAGGTGGAAAAGTGACCAAACAAAATCTCCCCTCCTTCCTGCCGCCGGAAATCCGCCGTCGTCTGGCGGGGTATCGCTGCGCTGTTGCAAAACTGCCGGAGGTTGTCCGCCGCCAGATGCGTACCCCGGAGCATATCAGCATCACCAGTCATGCCGAAAAATTCCGCATTGTAACCGAGCCGCCGCATATCGGACCGTGGCGCAGAACCCTTGCTCCGCATACGGTAAAAATTATGGAGATGTTCGCGCAGCCCTGGCTGCGTGAGCTGTGGTTCTGCGGCGTTGACCAGTCGGGGAAAACCAATACGATGCTGAATTGCCTGCACTGGGCAATTGATATTGCGCCGGGCGACATCTTCTATCTTATGCCCACACAAGAGACATCGAATAAAATCGTTACCAGCAAGATTATCCCGATGTTGCAGGAGAGCAAGCGGGTACGAAAATACATCTCAAGGCGGGCAGACGATACCGCCCTTTCCGCAATCCGGCTGCGGCATGGGGTAACAATCCGCCCGGCATGGGCAAACTCGCCATCCTCGATGGCGACCTTTCCGGCAAAATACTGCTTCGGTGATGAGATAGATAAATTCCCGGAGAGAGCTGGCAGGGAAGCCGACCCGGTAACGCTTATCCAGAAGCGGAACCGGCTCTATAACGGGCGGTACAAGCGTTTTTTTGCCTCTACCCCTGCCCAGCTCTTTATCTATAAAAACACGATGAGCTGTGTGCAGATTTGGGAAGAACGGCACCGCTGCCCCCATTGCGGCGAACTTTTCCGCCCGGAGGCAAAAAGTCTTATTATCCCGGCAGGGCTGAAAGCCGCCGACATCACCGAGGAAACAGAGCTTGCCTATAGCTGCACCATCTGCGGCGGGGTGTTATATGAATCCGACCGCCTTGCCCTGCTTGCCGATCCGGTATGGGTTTGTGTGAAAGGAGAGGCTATAGCCCGTCCGCCCCGTGTGGGTTTTATTCATCGTGCCTGGGATTGTCTTGATGTGTCGCTGCATGAGATTGCCCGTGGCTGGCTGGCGGCAGAGCAGGGCGGCGTTACCGAAAAAATCGCCTAGGCAAACGGTTTTGAGGCGATGGATTACAGCTTTGAGAATCAGGATAGAAAAGAGGATTTTATCCTGCGCTTAAAAGACGAGGCCCAGCCCCGTGGCATTGTGCCGCGGGATATAAGCTATCTGATGATGATTGCCGATACCCAGCAAAGCGGCTTCCACTACAAGGTTGTTGCCTTTGGCTGGGGCGATGCAATCCCGGCAACAATGATTGCCCATGGCTTTGTTGCATCATTCAACCAGCTTCATGCCATCGCCACGCAGGAGTGGTTAAGCGCAGATGGCGAAAGTTATCGCTGCCAGTCGGGATGGATAGATTCCGGCGGTGGCACCGACCCGAACCATCCCAAACATAGCCGCACAGTGGAAGTCTATCGTTTTTGTCGGCAAAACCCGTTCTGGCGACCAATCAAGGGACGGCGGACAATGGAGCAGGCATGGAATGTAAAACGGCTGGATTTTTACCCTTCTTCTGCTGGTAAGAAGGTGGCAATCCCCGGCGGCTTGAATCTCTATATGCTCAATGTAACGCTGTTTAAGGACGAGTTGGCAGGAAAACTACAGATTGAACCGGGCGACCCCGGAGCAATCGCCCTCCATGCCGAAACATCCAGCGACTATGCCGCCCAGCTCTGCGCAGAGTATCGGGACGACCGGGGATTCTGGATTTGTCCCAAGGGGAAGGATAACCACCAATGGGACTGTTGGGTGTATGCCCTGGCAGCCGCCGAGATTATCGGCATTCGGGATTTTCGCAAGGAGCGCAGACAGGAGGCATATACCGTTTACTCAAAGGGGGTGCAGTTATGAATGGGGTGCAGGTGCGGATAACAGAGCAAGACATTGCCGCCTATAAGCGGGAAGTGATGGATAAGACGGTATTGGTTACAGCCCATGGTGCCGCATCAATGCTTGCCGTATCGGAACGTACGGTACGGCGGCTGGCAGAAGAGGGAGAACTGACAGAATACCGCCGGGAAGAGGGGGTAAAAGGATTGCGCTTTCTGGCAAGTGAGTTGCGGGAGTATGTGGGTTCGTTAAAGGTGGTGCGGTGATGCTGTCGATGGTAGCGACATGAATGTCGCTACCATAAAAGCATAAGTATAATTGTTGCGGCAAGGTTCTTAATTCCTTGCCGCAATGAAAAAAATATCTTAGGCTGCAGCCGTTTTACAGCCAAATGCCCGTATAATTTCTGCGGTGAATTTTTCTGGATTAAAGAGTTTATCCTTATCAAGCCCCGTCTCTTTCTCTATTTGCATCATCCCCTTTGCCCTGGCTGCTGTTCTCAGGGCGTGAGCAAGTTCTTTTGGTCCAGCTTCGGCGGCATCGGCAAGAAAAATGCGGATGTCCTCATCTGTTTCAAGGTATCTTGCTGCGTCAAATGTGGTGGTTTCAAGAGCCATAATCTACTCCTCCATATCTTTTATCAGTGTCATTGCCCTGGCAATATCTTTTTTCTGGCTTGATTTGTCTCCGCCGACAAGGAGAAGGATAACCGTATTGCCCTTAAAGGTGTAATAAATACGATACCCACCCCCAAAGAAAAATCGCAGTTCAAAAAGTTTTTCGTTTAGTTGTTTATGGTCGCCAAAAGTGCCGATTGCCACAGAATCAATCCTCCGGGCAATTCTCGTTTGTGTCGTTTTATCCTTGAGCGAAGCCAGCCACTTGCCGAACTCTCTTGTTTCTTCTATCTGATATTCCATCGCCTTGCTGCATTTATTAGAAAATAATATCAGGAATCCTGCATTTTCGCATATTTTTCAAAGAGCCGGGCAAAAACCTCTTCTGCCGGAATCCCCTCACCTATTCTGCCCTTATCAATCTCTGCCCGCAGCCGCTCCAGCCCAAGCGCACGAGCCTCTTCCTGCTCTTCAAAAAGCCGCAGGGCTTCCCGCACAACCTCGCTTGCGCTACTGTAGCGTCCGCTTTCTACCTTTTCTTTTATTAAACCCTCAAAATGAGAACCGATTGCATAGCTGTTTAGCATTATATTCCTCCTGTTTTTTATCAGTGTTCATCGGTAGTTGATAACTACGCCGCCGCCAGCCGACAGCCTAGCGCCCGGATAACTTTCTGGATTGTATCAAATCTGGGGGTTGCTCCCGGACGCAAGGCGTTGTAAAGCGATTCACGTCGCAGCCCCGTTGATTTTGCCATCTCTGTCATTCCTTTTGCTCTGGCGCATGTATTCAATGCCCGTAACAGTTCTTCATTGTCGCCGTCTTCCAGTACCATATCAATATATGCAGCCATATCTTCCGGGCTTTGCAGCATGTTTGCCATATCAAATGTTTCCAGCTCGTCAAGTTTCCCTTGTGTCATTTTATGCCTCCTTCCATTTGTCCGCCATTTTTATCGCCCTGGCAATGTCTGCCTGTTGCGTCCGCTTGCTGCTGCCATGGAGCATAACAATAATACTGTCTCCGTTAATGACATAATACATTCGCCAGCCAGGACCAAAGAACTCTCGCATTTCATAAACGCCATCTCCCACAGTCTTTACATCACCAAGGTTTCCGTAGGCAGCTCTTTCCAGTCGCCGGGAAAGCCGCAGGCGGGTTGTGCGGTCTTTCAGACCATTCAGCCACTTCTTGAAATTGGGGGTAAGTTTTATTGTGTACATGCTGTTACTGTAAATGAACGATTACACCTTATCAAGCAGATTCTTCAAATTTCTGTTTTTCCCATGTCGCTTTTTTTGACAATGCCGGACAATGCTGGACAATGCCACCTTGCTCGTATTTTTGATACCGCCTAAAATTACGCCTTAAACGATTCCTCCCCCTGTTCTCCCTGCGCCGCTTTCAACCCGGTGCGCTTCCAGCGGGGAGGAATCATCTTTTACAGGGATAAATAATGGCAGGCATAACACTTACAACAGCACAGCAGCAACTCCAGAAATATCTTGATGCCGAAGCGCAAATACTGCTTGGGCAGTCTGTGGATATGGATGGCTGCCGCCTGACCCATGCCGATCTTGCTGCGGTGCAAAAAGGCGTTGAGCTGTGGAACGGCAGGGTGAAAGCCCTTACCCCGGTGGCCGCAGGCGGCGGCATTGTCGTCAAGGAGATTATCCCCCGATGAGCGCACTGCCTTCTACCATAGAGCTTGCCGGAAAAACGGTTGATGTCGGCATTACTGCTGCCGACCGTTTGATTAACTGGCTGAACCCGGCTGCCGGGCAAAAGCGGTTCTACCACCGCAGCCGTATGGCAATGCTTTCCGGCGGATATACCTCTGCCGATAAAACCCGGCGGGCAAACCAGCGGGGCAGCAAGCGGGAGCTTGATGCCGATTCCGCAATCCTGCCCGATCTGTCTACCCTGCGGGAGGAATCCCAGCACCTCTGCCGCAACAATCCCCTTGCCTGCGGTGCAGTGAAAACCAATATCACCAAGGTCGTGGGCAGCGGCTTGCAGGTAAAAAGCCAGATAGACCGCAAGGCCCTGGGGCTGACAGATGAGCAGGCAGACGCTTGGGAGCGTGCCGCCCAGCGTGAGTTCCGGCTTGCCAGCGAAACCCGTGAGTTCGATGCTGAACGGGAACTGCCGTTCTCCCTTATGCAGGGGCTGATATTTTTGAAGGTGCTGGAAGATGGCGATGTGGTGGTCAATATGCCCCGCTTCTCCCGCCCAGGCTCACCCTATCAACTCAAACTGCAAGTGATTGAAGCGGCACGGTTGTGTAACCCGGATTTTACGCCGGATAGCGAGAGCTGTATTGCCGGGGTGGAAAAAGATAAGGCAGGAGCAGCAGCGGCATACCATATCATCAACCGTCATCCCGGCGGCGTCCGATATAACTGGCAGGCCGGAGCAAAGAGCTTTTCCTGGCAGAAGCTCTCTGCCTTTTCTGCTGCGGGAACGCCGCTGGCTCTATTGTTAAAGGATAAAACCCGTCCGGGGCAGACCCGTGGGGTGCCCTACCTTGCCCCGGTGATAGAGCTGATAAAACAGCTTGGTCGCTATACCGATGCCGAAGTGATGGCGGCGGTGGTCTCAGGGATGCTGACCGTCTTTGTCTATAACGAAAGCGGCAGCCCCGATTTTTCCACCGCTGCACCCCTGGGCGGAGAACAGCAAAAACAACCGGATGCCGCAGGCATTGAGCTGGGCTATGGCTCTGTTGTTGGCTTGAGCGGCAATAACCGTATTGAGCAGGTCAACCCGGCCAGACCCAATACCGCCTTTGATGGCTTCTTTGTCGCCATCACCCGGCAAATCGGCATGGCACTGGAAATCCCTTTTGAGGTCCTGGTCAAGCATTTTACGTCCAGCTATTCCGCTTCCCGCGGCGCACTGGAAGAGGCATGGGACTACTTTATGCGGCGGCGCAACTGGCTGGCAATACAGTTCTGCCAGCCAGTCTATGAAGCGGTGATTACCGAAGCAGTTGTAACGGGCAGGCTTGCCGCTCCCGGTTTCTTTGCAGATCCTCTTATTCGGCAGGCATGGCTGGCGGCAACATGGATTGGTGAAGCACCGAATCAGATAGACCCGGTAAAGGAAATTATTGCAGCAAAACAAAGGGTTGCACTTCATATCTCGACACGGGAAGAAGAACGACGGCGGCTGTTGGGCGGCGACCTGGAATCAATCCAGCCGCAGATTGTAAAAGAGGCAAAATGGCTGGAAGCAATAAAACAGGAATCAGGAGTCAGAAGACAGGAAACAGGATAATTTCCTCGCTTCGCTCGTTTTTATTCTGATTCCTGTCTTCTGTTTCCTGATTCCTGAAAAGGAGAAACCCTATGGCAAAAAAAATTGAGAAATCAGAAGCACGCTGCACCAGCCTTGCGCTGAACTCTCCGGTTACATTTTTCCGGGAACAGGGCAAGGAAACCTCCCTGACAAATTTTGAAATAGAGGCTTATACCGGAGCCGTGGTTGATAGATGGTGGGGCAAACTGGCAATAGCGGTTGATGGCATCTCTGCCCGGCAGCAGATTCCCATTCTGAAAAATCACGATGCGTCGCAGATTGTGGGCTATTCCACCGGCACCAGCAATGCCGGCGGCAGCTTCTCCCTGCAAGGCAAGTTCTCCGCTGTAACCGAGGTGGGCAAGGAAACCCGGGAGCTTGCGCTTGAGGGCTTCCCGTGGCAGGCGTCCATTGGCGTTGCCCCGAAAACGATACTGGAGATTGAAGCCGGGGCATCAACCACGGTCAATGGGCTGGAAGTCTTTGGTCCGGCAGAGGTCTGGCTGGAATCCGAAGTGTACGAAACATCTTTTGTTCCCCTGGGTGCCGATAGCAATACCGGCGTAACCGTCTTTGAAAGAGAGGATCACCGGGCGGGGGGCAGCAAAAAATTAAAAGAAGAACCTTTTGAAAAAGGAGAGAGCATGGATTTAGCACAACTGAAAAAAGAGCAGAAAGAGCTACTTGCCAGCTATCGGCAGGAACTCCTTGCCGCTGTTACCAGAGAAGAACTGGAAGCTGCTGGCAATCCGCTGGTGGCGGAACTTGTAAAGGCAGGCGTTCAGCAGGAGCTTGCCCGGGCAAAAGAGGTACGGGAACAGCTTATGCCCGGACATGAGGCGTTAATTGAACAACTGGCGTCAGATGGCAAGTCAACCGGCGCAGATGCCGCCATTGCCATTGTCGCCGCCGAAAAAGAGGCACGAGCCAGAGCGGCACAGGCGTTATCCTCCGAGGCAAACCCGCCTGTTACTGCCACTGATAGCGGTGATGCAGGGCCGGCAGTTATAAAGCGGGAGGAGTTTAACAAGTTAAGCCCGGCAGCGCAAAAGAGTTTTGTGCAGCAGGGCGGAAGGGTTCAGTAAAACAGGAGTCAGAAGACAGAAGTCAGAACAGTCAGGCCGCAAGCGGCAATAATCGGGGAAGTAACTCTCTCCTGTTTACAGCGAGCGAAGCGAGGAAATTAACCTGTTTCCTGTTTCCTGACATCCTGATTTCTGAAAGGAGGAAACGACGATGGCAAATACATTAACCAATCTTTTTCAATATATTTACGACTCTGTAGATGTCGTATCCCGTGAACTGGTGGGCTTTGTGCCTGCGGTATACAAGAACACCAGGGCAGAGCAGGTCGCTCTTAATCAGGATATTACCTACGATGTGGTGGGCGCACAGGATGCCTATGATGTTGCCCCATCAAGCAGTATCCCCGAACTCGACGATGATACACCGGGTACCGGAACGATGTCTATCAGCAAGGTGCGGGCCACCAAGTTTCACTGGACGGGTGAAGATGAAGCCGCCATTGGGACGGAGGCAAAAAGCGGTATTCAGAACAATAAATTTGCCCAGGCATTCAGAACACTGGCAAATGAAATGGAGACCGACCTTGCCTCTCTTTATATCCATGCTTCCCGGGCGCATGGCGAGGCAGGGCATACGCCGTTTGCCACTCCCGGCGATTTCAGCGATGCCGCCGAGGTGGTGAAGATCCTCAAGGATAATGGCGCACCCACAAGCGATCTGCAACTGGTTATTGATACTGCCGCCGGGGCAAAGATTATCGGCAAACAGTCGCAGGCGCATATGGCAGGCACCACCGACCCTCTGCGGCAGGGAGTGCTGCTGCCTATTGCTGGCTGCGAAATCCGGGAATCTGCCGCCGTGCGCCGCCATCAGAAAGGCACCGGCAGCGGCTATAAAACCGGTACTGCGGTTGATGCTGGCGAGAGAGACCTTACCCTTGCCGCCGGTTCCGGGACCATTATTGCCGGGGATGTACTTGCCATTGCCGGGGATAACCGCCGCTATGTGGTGAACAATGGTATATCCGCTCCCGGTGGTATCACCCTTGCCGCTCCCGGTTTAATGGGTGCAGTGGCAAGTAACAAGGGCGTTACACTGGCAGATAACTATGCGGCAAATATGGCCTTTTCCCGCTCTGCCATCCACCTGTTGACCCGCCTGCCGAAAATGCCGGAGGGTGGCGACCAGGCAGATGATGTAATGGTGGTGCAGGACCCGGTTTCCGGCATCTTCTTTCAGGTGGCGATGTATAAGGCATACCGGGCAGTGCTGATTGAGGTTGCAGTTGCCTGGGGCGTAAAGGCCGCCAAGCCAGAACATATGGCACTGCTGCTTGGCTAATGTCTTTTTTTACCGCTAACCATCGGCGGCAGATGCTCTCTGTCCTTGGCTCTGTTGCCTATCTTGAGCGGGGCGGCGAAATCCGGGTGATGAAGCCCCGGTTTGCCACGGCTCAAAGGGAGTATGGTGGTGATGGCTTTGTGGAGAGTGTCAACCCCATTGCCCGGGCAGATTATGAGGAAGTTACCCGGCATGGGCTTGCCTGTGGAGAAAATGGCGACCGTATCCGCATCGGTGGAATCCGCTACAAAATACTTTCTATCGAGCCGGAGAGAAACGGCTTTTGCTGGCTGGAACTCGGTATTCAGTAAAACAGGAATCAGAAGTCAGAAGACAGAAGTCAGAATAGTTACTGCCCTTCGGGCATAAAACAGTGGGCGAATTACTTCCCCGATTCTTGCCGCTTGCGGCCTGAATATTCTGTCCTCCGTCCTCTGACTTCCGACTACCGAAGAGGCGACGAATGTATCAGCAGATGTATGAGATGATAACTGCACGTTTGCAGGAAATCGGTTTTACCCATGTGGGCAGTGCCCTTGCTGCACCGCCGCCATTGTCTGCGGTGCAGGTCTATCTTGATGAGGATAAGGAGATTACCCAAACCCCGCAGCCTCACCGCCAGCTTACCTGGGTGGCGGTACTTACCACCGGTGCCGGGGCAGACGGTGATGCTGATCTCCCCTTCCTGCATGCAAATCTCGATCGTCTGCGGCAGGGTTTTGCCGGATGGAACCCGGAGCAGGCAGGGATTACCGAGCCATGTATGGTGCCAAAAATCACCCTTGCCGGCCATGCCGACCATAAGGAAACCCGTTATGGGGCGTTACTGGTGTTTCGTGTTATCCCGACAACTTTTAATAAATTTTACAAGGAATAGATCATGTCTGAGAATTTTTCATTTATTGGCGCAGCCGAAGCGTATATTGATATTCTGGATGATACCGGCAGCTCCACCGGGCTGTCGTTGAAAGGCAACTGCACAGAGTTTACCCCGAAGATAGATGCCGAAACCAAGGAGATGACAGGCAATGCCCCGCATAACTTCGGGCAGGTCATCGCATCGGTAACCATCCCCAAACCGATGAAGGCGACAATCAAGTTTAATCAGCTTGACCAGGAACTTTTTGCTGCCAGCTTTCTTGGTATCAGTTCCCGGCTCAGCCAGCAGGCGGGAACCATTACCGATAAAGCGGTTACGCTTAAAACAGATAAATGGGTGGAGCTGGGCAAATATATGGTCTCTGCCGTTGTGGTGAAAAAGGGCGGCACCACATATGAGGAGGGCAAGGACTATAGGGTGAATGACCGTCTGGGAATGGTCTGTGCGCTGGCAGGTGGTGCTATTGCTGATGGTGCAGAGGTTACTGTCTCCTGTAGTTATGGTCAGGTTGCCGGATCAACACTGGCGGCAATGACCCGCTCCAATATCCGTATCCGTATCAAGCTCGATGGGCAAAACTTTGCCGATGGCCGCCGCTTTGTTTCCGAGGTATACCGGATGCGGCTTGCCCCCTCTTCCGATTTCTCCTTTATCGGCACCGATTTTGCCGAAGCCACCTTTGAAGGAACACTGGAAACACCTGCCGGAAAAACTGCTGCATTTGAGCATATCTGGCTTGGATAATAGGGGAGGGAATTATGCGTAAAGAGAAGGCAATCCTTATCGGCGATAAAGAGATTGTTGCCAGGGAATTAACAGTGGCTCAGGTTGATGGGCTCTTGACTGGCAGCGAAGAAGAGCGGCAGCTTAGTGCTGTGGAACTATTGATCAACAGCACTATACCGCTGGAATGTGTAATACTGAGTACGGGCTTGAGTTCAGAATATCTCAATACAGAACTTACCCCGACAGAGGCGCATACAATCTGGCAGGCGGTAGAGGAGGTAAACAGTTTTTTATCCGAACTGGTGAGCCGCCTCGCCAGAATAACAACGGAGATAGAAAAAGCGGGAAAGAACTGCGACGAACCCTCTGCCGGGTAATCCGCAGCGGACATCCGGCAGCGGCAGGATATGGCTGGTCGTTTTTTGTTGAAGTCTTTACAGAGCTGCAAGAAGCCCGAAGCCAAGCCCCTCTGTGAAGAGCTTAACGACTGCGGCGATGGAGAACGCGGCATAGCAGAGGGTAAAGAGGGCCAGCCCTCTTATACCAAGAAAAATCTGAAGCACAGTCATACACCAAAAATAAATCAGGGCGAAAAAGGCGGGCGCCATAAACAGTGCAGGATCAGGCGCAATAAAAAGCAGGACAACAACGCCGCCCGCCAGCAGGAAATCCAGCCCGGTTACCTTTTGGGTAAAGTACTTTTTAGGCAGACTCATGAAAAAAACTCCCATATCTATAAAACTTGTCGCCGATAGTGGCGGTGTCACAAAGGAGCTTACCTCTGTTCGGCGGAATTTTCAACAGCTAAAGGCGGAGATAGAAAAGGATGCTGCCTCTGCCCGCTCCCTGAAAAAGGAGTTTGCAGCTCTGTCAAAGCAGCAAGCTGCTGCCGCCCGTCTTTCCGCTGCTCGCAGCCGCCTTGGGGTAAAGGCACATAAGGATATTGCCGCAGAGATTTTTGGTATGCGGCGGGCGTATGTTGAGTTGCGTAAATCTGGCAAGCTCTCTATGGCAGAGCTTGCCCAGGCAAAAGTTGCCCTTAATCGCAAGATAGCAGGCTTGCGAGCGCAAACCAATGGCTGGAAAAAGGCGCTTGCCGGGGCGAGAATGGAGCTTGCCGAAATAGCAGTAATAGGAGTGGGTTTTATCAAGGCATATCAGGCCTCGGTAAAATTTGAAAGTGCAATGGTGAATGTCCGCAAGACTGTTGGCGGTACAGATGCAGAGATAGAAGAACTAGGGAATAAGCTGCGGAATTTATCAATGAAAATACCCGTTGATGCTGGAGGTCTTGCAGAGATTGCCGCTACCGCCGGGCAGCTTGGTATTGCCTCCGGGGATATTGTCAAGTTCACCGAGCTTACCGCAAAGATGTCTACCGCCTTTGATATGACAGCAGATGAGGCCGCACAGAGTATCGGCAAGATACGCAACATCTTTAATCTGAATATTGAAGGGGTGGAGGCCTTTGGCGATGCGGTGAATCGGCTTGGTAATACTACCAGCGCACGAGAAAGCGAGATTGTCGAGGTGATGACCAGAATTGGCGGAGCCTCACAGCAGTTTGGTCTGGCAACAGAAGAAGCTGCCGCCCTTTCTGCCGCAATGATTGGACTGACAAAATCGCCGGAAGTTGCAGCAACTGCCATCAATGCGCTGCTGATGAAGCTCCAGACAGCAGAGAGTGGTACAGAAGATTTTAAGGCGGCTCTTGCTCAGGTAGGTTATTCCGCAGTTGATATGGCGAATATGGTGAAGAAATCGCCGCAGGAAGCAATCAATAATCTGCTTGGCTCTCTGAAAGACCTTGATGGCATGGAGCGGGCGCAGATTCTGACAAAGTTATTTGGCGCAGAACATCAGGATGAAATAGCCTCTTTGGTTGGCGGGCTTGAGAGTTATAACGCTGCGCTTGGGCAGGTTGCGAACAAGGCTGCTCTTGCTGGTTCGATGACGGAAGAATTTGGTGCCAAGGCAGGGTCAAGCGAATCCCGTTTAATGATATTAAAGAATACTGCTCTGGACATCTGGACAAGTCTTGGCGACGGCATAAAGCCCTTGATTAACCTGTTTGTGGAACTGGGTATTGCGGTATTAAAGCCTATCGCCGCCTTTACCCGGAGCATGAAAGAGATTGTCGCATATACGGGAGTTGTTACGGCTCTCTCTTTTTCGGCAAAAAGTTTGGCATCTGTCTTTGCTATTGGGCAGATGGCTGTTTCCAAATTTGGGCTTGCCGGGTCGGCAACTGTTGTAAGGCTGGCGGAGCTGGGCGGCAAGGTAAAATTTTTGACCGGACTGATGGGGAGACTTAACCCTGTCATGGCTGCCGCATTATTAGGTTGGGATATTGGGCAGGTGCTTAACAGGTTTGATGTCGTGAAAAGGGCTGGTGTTGCTCTGATGTCAACTCTGCACAAGGGTTTTCTGCGTGTCAAGCAGGGTTGGGCATGGCTGACTGGTGGCGATACGGCGGCGATAGAACAGCATATTGCGCAGGTGGACGCAACATATGCCCAAATGTTTGCTGATATTGGAAGAGAACAAAAGCAGTCAGCACAGAGCAGGGCGCAAACAGAGGCTGGTTTAACCGGGAAAATAAAGGCTGAAGCCTCAAAAAGAGAGGGTGTCGAGAAGCAAGCCCTCAATAAAATGAAAACCGCCTATCAGCAATATGCAGATCAGGTTATTGCCGCCCAGGATAAAATCACCAGCCGCACCGCCACTCTTACCGAAAAAATCCGGGAGATGAAGCGGGAAGAGATGAGCGATAAACAGGCATGGGAAGACCGCAAGGCCGAAGCTGAAGAATACTATGCCAAAGCCGAAGCTGCCCAGGCTGCCGGACAGCAGGCCCTGCAAGCGGGCGATAGGGCAATGGCAAATCTCAAGTTTGCCGAAGCGGAAAAAGCTGCTGCCAAAGCCAGTGCTGCCTATGAATCGCTGCACCGGGATGTAGAGGATGGCGGCAAGGTTATTGCCACCTCTGCGGAGAATATGAAAGTTGCTGTCGATGGTATGCAAAAGGCGGCAGAGGTTGCCAATGCCGCCAATAAGGCACAGATAGAGAGTGCTACTGCGGCAATGGAAAAGCTGACGGAGAAAGCCAACTTTGCCGATCTCTCCAAAGGTATGGATGCGGCCAGGCTCGCCTGGTTTGAAAGCTGGAGGGCGATGACAGTAAAGGCTGGTGAAGAGGTTGCAACCGTTGAGCGGGAAATTTCGGCAATGGTCGATAAGGAGCGGGTTGTTACCATTAAAGTGCGGGAGGTTGTCGAACAGGCAGATAAGTCAGATACCAAAACGCCCAAATTCCACAGCGGCGGTATTGTCCATGCCCTGATGAATGGCGGTCATCTTGCCGGTTATGGCGGCGGAGACAGGATTCATGCGCTGGTGGAAGCCGGGGAATTTGTTTTGCGCAAGGAAGCCGTACGCAAAATAGGGCTGGGCATGTTGAACCGGCTCAATAACCTGCAACTGCCGAAATTCCAGACAGGCGGTCTGGTGCTGCCGGAGATTCCCCGGTTCAGGGATGGCGGAGAAGTGCATCAACCGCCGTCTGCCGAGCCGGTAAAAACCGTGGAAATCAAACTGGGCACCGCCCGCCTGCGTGCACCAGAATCCGAAGCGCAGGCATTTATCAGGGAGCTGGAGCGGGCGGCTCTGCTTGCCTGATTGGGTGGCGGCGATGATAACTCTTGATGATATTGAAATATCTCCGTACCTGCTCTGGGTTGATGAAATATGGTCCCCGGTTGTGGGCAGTTCCGAGTTTGGTGTTGAGGGTGCGCTGTTTATTGATGCCTCTGCCAAAAAGGCTGGCAGGCCAATCACCCTTACGGCTCCGGCAAATCAGGGCTGGATAACGCGGGCAACCCTTCTTGCCCTGCTGAAACTGGCAGAAGTGCCGGGCAGGAAGATGAAATTAACCCTCACAGACGGCAGGGAGTTTACCGTTGTCTTTCGGCATCAGGGCGGATTGCCGATAGAAGCGGCGCCGGTGGTCGGTGTTTCTGTGCCGTCTGATGAGGATTACTACAATATTACGCTGAAGTTTACCGAGGTGAAAGAGAATCCATGATACGGCCGGAAGATATAAAACTGCTTGAATCCGAGCGAATGACAGACCGTGCAGACGGCGGTGGTTATGCCTCCAACCGGGAGATTATTGACGGAGCGGTGAATAGGCGGTCGGCTCTTCGCTCCGGCAGTACTACACGATTTATATCGTACTGGCATCGTTTCCCGATATGAGGCGGATAACTGTTTTTTACGGGCAATGGTAGAGAATGGTGTTGCTTTTTGGAAGCGGCGGGCAGTTTATGCTGCGGTACGTTCATTCGGCTGATTGTTTTATAAAAAGAGGGCGGCATGATTTCCAGGCATTTCCGGCGTTCAGAATTTGCTTGCAAGTGCGGCTGTGGGTTCTGTGCTGTTGATGTGGAGCTGCTGGCGGTGCTGGAAGGTGTGCGGGAGTATTT
>PDWJ01003228.1_pt1 | contig 17383 bp, 15 predicted proteins | sample 1430881 | NCBI WGS metagenome assembly PDWJ01 (sample SAMN01162460, study PRJNA174530) | Oral metagenome, whole genome shotgun sequencing project. | biome: Marine environment; feature: Marine mammal; material: Swab sample of the gingival sulcus; isolation source: swab sample of gingival sulcus...
CAGCACACCGGAGATGGTGACGCCAACGAGCAGGCCGCCCAGGGCGCCCACATTCCACAGGCCCACGGCGACCGGCGCGACGATGGCCAACAGGCCGGGCAGGATCATCTCGCGGATGGCCGCGTTGGTGGAGATGGCCACGCACTTGGCGTATTCGGCCTTGGCCTTGCCCTCGAGCAGGCCCGGGATCTCGCGGAACTGGCGGCGGACCTCCTCGATCATGGAGCCGGCCGCGCGCCCCACGGCGAGCATCGCCATCGCGCTGAAGATAAAGGGCAGCGTCGCGCCGATGAAGATGCCGGCCAGGATCGTGGGGTCGAGGATGTCGAGGTTCGGCAGGTTCACCTTGGTGGAAAAGGCGCTGAACAAGGCGAGGGCCGTCAGGGCCGCGGAGCCGATGGCGAAGCCCTTGCCGATGGCGGCCGTGGTGTTGCCGACGGCGTCCAGGCTGTCGGTCCGCTCGCGGACCTCGGGTGGCAGCTCGCTCATCTCGGCGATGCCGCCGGCGTTGTCGGCGATGGGGCCATACGCGTCGACGGCCAGCTGGATGCCCGTCGTGGAGAGCATGCCGAGGGCGCTGATGGCGATGCCATACAGGCCGGCGAACTCGTAGGCCACGAGGATGGCGACGATGATGAGCACGATCGGCACCGCCGTGGAGACCATCCCGACGGCGACGCCAGCGATGACGTTGGTGGCCGAGCCCGTCTGGGACTGCTTGGCGATGAAGTGCACGGGCTTGAAGTGCGTCGACGTGAAGTACTCGGTCGCCAGGCCGATCAGGGTACCGGCGACGAGACCGATGATGGTCGCGATGAAGACGCCCATGGCAGCGCCCTGAGCGGCGGTGCCCTCGGCGAGCGGGCTCGTGGCTGTGTCGACAAGGCCGGTGGTGAGGCCGTCGAAGGTGAACATCACCGTGTCGGGGATGAAGTAGGTGGTCAGGGCGAAGACGGCGCCGACGGTCAAGACCGCGGCGACGAGCGTGCCCGTGTGCAGCGCCTTTTGGGGGTTGCCGCCCTCGGAGGTGCGGACGAAGAAGGTGCCGAGGACCGAGGCGACGATACCGATGGCGCCGACGTACAGCGGCATGAAGACCAGGTGGATGCCGCTGTCGACGCCGGACCCGCTGGCCAGGGCCCAGCCGAGGATCATGCTGCCGATGATGGAGCCGACGTAGGACTCGAAGAGGTCGGCGCCCATGCCCGCGACGTCGCCGACGTTGTCGCCGACGTTGTCAGCGATGGTCGCAGGGTTGCGGGGGTCGTCCTCAGGGATGCCGGCCTCGACCTTGCCGACGAGATCGGCGCCGACGTCGGCGGCCTTGGTGTAGATGCCGCCGCCGACGCGGGCGAAGAGCGCAATGGAGCTGGCGCCCAGGGAGAAGCCGGCCAGGACGTTGAGGATGCGGGTGAAGCCGGCAGGCGTGGCGTCGAAGATCCCAAGGCTCAGGAACAGGACGCTGAGGACCGTCAAGCCCAGCAGCCCCAGGCCCACGACCGACAGCCCCATGACCGCGCCGCCGTTGAAGGCCACGGCGAGGGCCTCGTTGAGGCTCTTGCGGGCGGCCGCCGTCGTGCGGACGTTGGCCGCGGTGGCCACGCGCATGCCGATGTAGCCGGCGAGGCCGGAGCAGACGGCGCCCACGACGAAGGACAGGGCGATGAGCCAGTGGCTGTCGGCCATCCCGGCGTTGGAGGCGCCCAGCAGGACCGCCACGGCGATGACGAAGAGCGCGAGCACCTTGTACTCACGGGCGAGGAACGCCATGGCGCCCTCGCGGATGTGGCCGGCGATGGTCGTCATCTTCTCCGTGCCGGCGTCGGCGCGGTTGACGGCCGTGCTCTTGACGAACGCCACGATCAGCGCAAGCGCGCCCGCGGCGATCACGATGTAGAGCCAGGTCAAGTCAGGCATTGTCGTCCTCCTCACTGCTGTTTCGCCTTCGCCCGCTGCTCGGGGTGAATGGCGCTCATGGCCTCCTGCGGGCCGCGACTCGTGATGAGCTCGACGGCGCCAACCGCGTCGTCGATCAGATGCGGGAGGGTGATGCGCTCGTCGGGCGAGAAGTCGCCGAGCACCCAGCCGCTGACGTCGCCGTGACAGGGACGCCCGATGCCGCAGCGAACCCTCACCAGCCCCCGGCCAAAGTGCTCGAAGATCGACCGCAGGCCGTTGTGACCGGCGTGCCCGCCACCGACCTTGACCCGGAGCCCCTCGAAGGGCAGATCGAGCTCGTCGTGGACGACGACGACGCGCGCGGCGTCGAGCCCGAGGCCGCTCGCCGCAGCGGCGACAGACAGCCCGCTGCGGTTCATGAAGGTCTGGGGTTTGAGGAGATGCATGTCCTCGTCACCGAGGCGCCCACGCGCGTGGTCTCCCTTGAACTTGCGGTGGAAGCGCGCTCCCATGATCCGGGAGAGCTCGTCCACCACCATGAACCCGATATTGTGCCGGTTGGCAGCGTATTGGGGGCCCGGGTTCCCTAGCCCGACGACCAGCCAGGTCACGTCGACGCGCTAGGCTTCGGCGACCTCGGCCTCCTCGTCGCCCTCGTCGGGCTCGGCCCGCGGGATCTTGAGCTGCAGGACGCTGTAGTCGTCCTTGTATACCGCAGTGACGCCCTCGGGCATCGTGACCTCGGAGATCGAGATGGCGGCGAGGTCACCCTCGACCTGGCTCATGTCGTACTCGATGGCGGCCGGCACGTTGTCAGCGGTGCAGCGCACCCTCACATCGAAGCGCACCTGGCGGACCTTGGCGCCCCGCTGCTCGGCGGCGGCGCGGCCGACCTTGCGGAACGGCACGTCGAGCTCGAGCTCCTTGTCGGCATCGACCTCCCACAGGTCGACGTGCAGCAGGCGCCGCTTGGTCGGGTGGACCTGATAGTCCTTGATGATCGCGAGGCGACCGCCCTCATCACCCTCGACATGCAGGTCGATAGGGGTGTTGCGGCCGAGGGGGCCGTGCAGGACGGTGAGCACCTGCTTCGGATCGACGGCGAGGCTCGTCGCCTCCTTGCCGCTGCCGTAGATCACGGCCGGCACCTTGCCGTCGCGGCGCAGCTGTCGGTTGGCGCCCTTGCCGGTGGCGGTGCGCGCGCTCGCGTTGAGGGTCATTCGGGCCATTTGTCGTTCCCTGTTTCTGCTCGCGCCGCCCCTCGGCCGGTCGGCGCGTTGACGGTCACGCATCAATTGTCACGTGCCGCGTCGGGTCCTGGGGCGGCAGGATTCGAACCTGCGAATGCGGGTACCAAAAACCCGTGTCTTACCACTTGACGACGCCCCATCAAGCCGTCCGAAGCGGCGCCGAGAGGCAGCTACTCATGCGCGCCTGTGAGCGCAGCGGCGGGATGCCTAGCACCTGCAATGTCGGGTGTCAAGGTGATCGATCGCGGCACCGGCGCTCGCCGGGTCTGTCGCCGGCGACGTGGCGCCGTCGCCAACCCGATGATACCGTCCCGATCATGACTCGGGTGACCGCCATCACGCTCTCGCTCCTCATCCTCGCCCCGCCCACGGCGGTCGCCGCCGCCGGGCCGGCGCCCATCGTGGACGACACCGACCGCGCCACGCGCCTGGCGCCCCTGCCGGGCCTCGACGACCCCGCCGCCGTCGTCGTCGTCGACGCCGCGCCCGAGCCGGCGGCCGAGCGCGACAGCAGCTTCGTGAGCCTGCACTCGCGCTACGTGACCATCCCGGACCTCGTCTTCGACATGATCTTCGACGTCCACCCGAGCTTCCACAACGTCGCGGCCGGGCTGGGCGTCGAGGTGGGCTCCGTCGACAGCGCCATGTGGGTCTTCGAGGTCGACTGGACGCCGCTGGTACCCGACGCCGGCAACTGGCTGGAAGACGGACAGCCCGCCCCCGCGGCCAGCTATGTCGAGTCGGGCCTGCACATGGTCTCGCTCGACGTCAGCTATCGCCGCTACTTCGGCCTCACGAGCAGCCTCCACTTCATCTTCGGCGGCGGGCTCGGGGTGGCGTTCCTGGTAGGTGACATCGACACCAAAGAGGTCCTGCCGACCTGCGAGGGCGAGGTCGCGCGGTGCCCCCACTGGCGATCCGCCACCGACGAGGCGGCCCCGCTGCCCTCGCGCGTCCTGCCCGTCGTCCACGTCACGACGGGGCTGCAGCTCGACATCGGCGACGACGCCATGGTGCGCATCAGCGCGGGCTTCCGCAACGTCCTGTACGCCGGGCTGACCGTCGGCATGGCTCTGTAGTAGACCGGCGGATCCGCAGGCGCGACGGGCGCCCGGCTGGTCTCGCGCGAGACCAGGTGAGAGATCCGAGCCCGCGCAGCGTCAGCGATAGGCCGGGGCCAGGTCGTCGCCCATCACCTCGCGGATCATCCGCCAAGGGCGCCTGCGGCGCGCGGCCATGACGCCCTGGGGCAGCGCGAAGCTGGCGCCCTTCGGCAGCGCTTCGACGGCGTGAGAGACGCGAAAGACGAAGGCCCCGACCGCGCCGTCGACGTTGGCTTCGCCGCTCACCTCGAGCTGACCTGCCACCACCTGACCCGTCTCGATGTCCCGCGCGATGGCGCCCGACGCCTCGGTCGGGCGGTGGGTCGCCGCGACCCACGCCGGCCAGTGGTCGACGTGGTCGCGCAGCGCCGTGAGGGCGTCGCGATCGAGGGCCTTGGGAGCCACCCGCGGATCCAGACCCACGGCGGCCCAGCGCACCGCCCGGCCGGCGAGGATCTCATCCGAGGTCGGATCCTCGCGCAGCGCGAGGTAGTCGCCGAAGGCGCGCAACAGGCCCGGCGCGAGCGCGCAAGCGTCTCGCAAGAACCGCAGCTCGTCCTGACCCATGGTCTCACGCTCCACCCAGGGCGCGAAGCGTCGCCGGGTGGCGAAGCGGGCGCCGTCGAAGACGCCCTCGCGGCCCTCCTCGGCGCCGTCATCGTTCCCGCCGGGGTGGATCATCTGTCGGCTCGCGACCACGCGGAAGCGGCCACCCTCACCCCGGTCGACGGTGCGCCTCAGCCTCAGCTCCCGCGTCTCCCCGGCGACGGTCAGGCGCAGCGAGGCCCTCACCCGCAGCCGATGAGGCGACGCCTCGCTCAGCGGCACCGCGATCGGCGAAAACACCGTCCCCTGGTCGACCTGGCCCGCGCTCTGGGCGAGGGCCTGCTCGAGGCGCTGCGCGCCGCCGGTCGACGCGTCGCCACACCCGGCCGAGGCCGCGGCGAGGGCGGCCAGGGCGGCCAGGGCTTGGGCGGGGCGGAAGGTCATGCCTGCGAGGACGCGCCGGCGCCGAGGGTCATTCCCGGCCGCAGGTCGCGGCCCGCGAGGAAGGCCGCGGCGTCGACCGCGCGCTTGCCGGCGGCCTGCACCCGCAACAGGCGCAGCGCCCGCCCGTCACCGCAGGCGACGTCGATCCCGTGGCGGCTCGCCGCGACGACGTGACCAGGCGCGGCCTCCCCCACCTGGTCGGCGACGCCGATGGGGGGCAGGACCTTGAGGATCTTGCCGTCGAGGGACGTCGAGGTGCCCGGCCACGGGTGGAAGGCGCGGACCCGGCGCTCGAGGGCGGCGGCGGGCTCGCGCCAGTCGAGGCGGCCGTCGGCCTTGTTGAGGATCGGGGCGAAGGTGACCCCCTCGTCGGGCTGCGGCGTCGCGGTGGCGGTGCCCGCCTCGAGCGCGGCGAGCGCCACGTGAAGCGCCTCGGCGCCGATCGCGGCCAGCCGGTCGTGGAGCACATCGGCCGTGTCCTCGGGGCCGATGGGGCAGCTCGCGACGTGGAGGACGTCGCCGGTGTCCATTCCTGTATCCAGCTGCATGATCGACACGCCCGAGCGCGCATCACCCGCGGCGATGGCCATCTGAATGGGGCTCGCCCCACGCCAGCGGGGCAGCAGGCTGGCGTGGACGTTGACGCAGCCGAGGGGCGGCGTCGCCAGGACCTTGGGGCCGAGGATGTGCCCGAAGGCCGCCACCACGCCGATGTCCGGCCGGTGCTCGCGCAGCCAGCGCCGGAACGACGCCCTCTTCACCGAGGTCGGCTGCAGCAGCGGCAGCCCCTCGGCCCTGGCCAGGGCCGCGACGGGCGGGCTGACGAGCCTCTTGCCGCGGCCGGCGCGGCGGTCGGGCCGACAGACGACGGCCACGACCTGGTGGGGGCCGGCGAGGAGGGCCCGCAGCTGCACGGCGGCCAGCTCGGGCGTGCCCATGAAGACGACCCGCACGTCAGCGATGCACCGACCGGATCGCCTCGAGACGATCGTCGTGCTGGTCCTCGGCGCGCCGCCGCAGGTAGTCGCGGACCACCAGCTTCTTCTGCACCGGGTTTAGGCGATCGACGAAGGTGACGCCGTTGAGATGATCGATCTCGTGCTGGATGCAGATCGACAAGAGCCCGTCGGCCTCGATGTCCACGAGCTTGCCCTCGAGATCGTAGGCCTGGACATGGATCTCCTTTTTTCGCTTCACCTCGGCCGCCAGGCCCGGGAAGGACAGGCAGCCCTCCTCCCAGGTCGTCCGCCCGTGGGCGTCGAGGATCACCGGGTTGATGAGGTGGAGCAGGGCTTTGCCGCCGTCGTCAGGCTCGACGTCGACGGTGATGACGCGGACGTTCCGCGCCACCTGAGGCGCCGCGAGGCCCACGCCCTGCGCCAGGTACATCGTCTCGGCCATGTCCCTGGCGAAGTCCACGAGGGCCTGGTCGATCTCGGTGATGTCCGCCGAGCGCCGCTTGAGGATCTCGTCGGGGTAGATGACCAGCGGCATGCGCGCCATGAGCGTTATCTCCGGGAGCCGGGCGCCCCGAGGAGCGCGCGCTCGTAGCGGGCGCGGAGCTCGGGATCGCTGATGATGAGGTAGGCGTCGCGGAGGGCACTGCGGATCTCCTGCAAGGTCTCCAGGTCCTGCGGGCCGAGCCTCCGGGGCCATCCCTTGAAGCTGTAGAGGCGATCGAGCCGCTTGTACTGAGCTCGCACCGCGTAGGGCGAGGCGTCGGGCTCGACCTCGAGGATGGAGTGGTAGTCGCCAAAGCGCGCCTGTGCAAGCTTGGCGCGCAGCTCCTCGTCCACCTCCGCGGCGGGCTCCCGCGCGCCGGAGGCGACGGGGAGCGCCTCCGCCGCCGGGCGCTGAGCCGGCTCGAGGCGCGCCAAGGGCGCACGCCTCGAGGGCACGCCGGGCGCGACGTCGGTGGACGCCCTGAGGGGCCGCCCGCCGCGCCCCGCGTCGGTGGACGTTTCGATGGGCCGCCCGCCGCGCCCCGCCGGCGGCGCGACCTCGGCGACCGCCGCAGGCGCCGCCACCGCCGTCATGCTCGGCGGCCGCCCCGAGGGCGCCGTCGCCATGAGCCCGCGATCGTCGGACGAGGCGCGCGGCGCGACCGAGCCGGTGGGGGCCGCGGGGTCCGCCTCGTCAGCCCGGGCCGCGGACCCCTCGGGGACGAGCCCCCCGCCGGTCTCGGCCGCGGGCGCCGGCACCTTCGGGATGTAAGGCGCGCCGGCCTCGGTCGCGTCGCCGCCTGCAGCGGCCGCCTCCACCAGGGCGCAGGCCGCGTCCGCGCCCGCGTCGAGCTCGACCCACAGGAGCGCCTCGGCGATCCCCTCGAGCCAGCCGCGCACGCGCGCCGCCCGCTCGCCCGCCGGGACGAGCACCGCGTCGAGGGTGACCACCTTGACGAAGGTGCGGGCGCCGTGACGCCCCACCGCCCCCAGGACCTGGTGGCCTCCCTCGCGCAGCGCCTGGCTGACGCGGCGGGTCTGTTCCTGATCGTAGCCGGCGACGAGGACCTTCATGGTCGGCGAACCTAACCCCTGCCGCCGGCGCCGTACACCTCCGCGCTCACCGACACGCGAAGGGGCGCAGCGCCGCCCCGCCCGCGCCGAGCTCGACGCGGAGGCGGTCGACGATCTCGCCGTCGGCGCCCAGCACCTCGACCAGGTGGCTCCCCAGCGGGGCGAAGACGGTCCAGCTCTCGCCCGGACCGACCTCCACGTCCACGCCCGCGGCGCGCGCCCGGCGGCGCCCCACCGTGGCGCAGCCCCGGCCTGGGCCCATGATCGCCAGGGCCGCGAGCTGGGCGGCGGCGCCGGCGGTCGCAGGGCAGCCCAGCTCGAGGCGGCCGCCGCCCTCGTCGACCAGCAGGGCGCGCGCCTCGGCAGGCCGGCCGCGGACCGCGACGCTCACCTGGTAGGCGGCCGCGGGCAGATAGCGCCCCACGGCCCGCCCGGGCGCCACGCGGGCGAAGGGCCGGCCGCCGATCGACAGCAGCGCGGGCCCGCGGCGCCCAGGCGCGCAGCCGAACGCGTGGTGGACGACCTCGACGGGGCGCGTCGCCTCGGTGGCCTCGACGAACTCGGGCGCCACGCAGCCGAAGTAGGCGGGCGCGGCGGGGTCCGTGGGCACCTCGATCACCTCCCGCGACAGGAGCGGTGGCGCCGGCCCACCGCGGCCAGCCCGGCGCACGATCGCGGCGTGGCGCCCAGCCGGCACGCGCAGCGTCACCGACTCCCCCGCCGGCACCATCACCCGCTCGCCTGCGACCTCGAGCGTCACGTCGACCCCAAACGAGCAGCTCTGGCTAGTGTTCGCGAAGCGGAGCTCGGCCAGGGCCGCCGGTGGCCCTACCTGCCTCACCGCCCCCCCGCAAGCGACCGCCAGCGCCGAGGCGACCACGCCCAGGGTCCGGCCGATGATTGATCCGCGGCTCATCGGTGCCGATGCTATGGCAGCCCTCCTTCCCCTGGCCAGCCCGAAGTCAGCGCGCCCCGATGCCCCCACTGCCCGGCTCCATCTCGCCCGCCGCCCTCGAGCGCGCCATCGCCTGGGCCGAGGTCCGCTACCGCGCCTGCGACGTCTGCGCCGCCCGCTGCGGCGTGGACCGCCACGCGGGCCCCGGCGGCGTGTGCGGCCTCGGCGTCGACGGCAGGGTCTACAAGGAGTACCTGCACCTCGGCGAGGAGGCCCACCTGCTGCCGAGCCACGCCATCTACCTCACGGGGTGCAACCTCCGCTGCGCCTTCTGCAGCGACGACGCCCAGGTCCGCGCGCCCCGATCCCACGGCCTGGTCGTGCCCCCCGCGGCCTTGGCTCGCCGCGTCGCTGAGCGCCGCGCCCAGGGCGCCACCAACGTCAACTTCGTCGGCGGCCTCCCCGACGTGAACCTGCTCTACATCTTGCGCGTCCTGGCCCACTGCCCCGACGACACCCACGTCGTCTGGAACACCAACCTGTGGACCACCCCCGAGGCCCTCGACCACCTCGCAGAGATCGTGTCGACCTGGCTCGTCGATCTGAAGTTCGGCGACGATCGGTGCGCCTTGAAGCTCGCCGGGGTCCGCGACTACTGGGCCACGCTGACGGCGCTGCTGCCGCGCGCGGCGGCCACCGGCGGCGGCGTCCTCGTCCGGCACCTGCTGATGCCAGGACACCTCGACTGCTGCACCCGCCCCACCCTCGCCTGGCTCGAGGCCCACCTGCCGTCGGCCACCGTCAACCTCATGACCGGCTACCATCCCTACCGGCTCGCGGGGTCTCGCGGGCCGATGGGCGGCCCCTGCGCGCCCGAGGAGCGCGACGGGGCGCGCGCCCTGCTCGCCCAGACCAGGGTGGCGCGCCGCCTATTGGACGGTACGGAATTTCCCAGGCTAGGCTCCCGTTGCGCGCCCTGAATTCAGACCCGCGAGTGCTCATGCGAACCCTGCTATCCGTGGCTATCGCCCTGTTGATCCTCGCCCCGAGCGCCTCCGCTCAGCAGTGGCCCTTGCTCGGCGACCACGCCAGCGCGGCCGCCGACGGGCGCGTCAGCCCCGTGCGCGTCTTCAAGCTCGGCGGCGTCGTCTCCGAGGCCGAGGCCGCGATGGACCTGTTGTCCACCGGCGATGGGCTCGTCTTCTCGGAGCTGCTGGCGGCGATCGACCGCGACAGCCGCAGCCAGGCCGTCAAGGCGATGGTCTTCCGCTTCGGGCCGGTCAGCTTCGGCCTCGCTCAGCTCGAGGAGCTGGCCGACGCCATGCGCCTGGCCTCCAAGCGCGGAAAGCGCGTCATCGCCCACCTCGAGACCGCCTTCAACGCCACCCTCATCGCCGCCACGGCGGCCGACGAGCTGCACCTGACCCCCGAGGGGACGATCTTCCTCACGGGCCTGCGCGCCGAGGTCGCCTTTTACAAGGATCTCCTGGACACGATCGGGCTCGAGGCGGACGTCGAGGAGATCGGCAAGTACAAGAGCGCCATGGAGCCCATGACCCGGGCGACCATGTCGGACGCCGCCCGCGAGCAGCTCGAGGCCCTCCTCGACAGCGTCTACGGGACCCTCATCGAGCGCATCGCCGCCCACCGCAAAGGCCTCGACGTGGCCCAAGTGGCCGAGCTCGTCGACGTCGGCCTCTTCACGGCCGAGGAGGCCAAGCGCAAGGGCCTGGTCGACGGGCTCTCCTACTGGCGCGAGCTCCTCGACACGCTGGGCGACAGGTACGGCGCGAAGCCCAGCCTCGCCTTCCCCATCGTCGAGGAGGCCCCCGACCTCGGCTCCATCTTCAGCATCATGGAGCTGTTGACCAAGTCGGACGCGCCGCCCGAGACGGGCCGCCCGCGGATCGCGCTCCTGACGGCCGAGGGCCCCATCATCAGCGGCCGCTCCTCTGCAGACCTCTTCGGCGGCGGCCACGTCATCGCCAGCGAGGACCTCATCGACGCGCTCCAAGAGATCGATCAGGACCCCGCCGTCAAGGCGATCGTCCTGCGGGTCGACAGCCCCGGCGGCTCGGCGCTGGCCAGCGACGTGATCTGGCGCGAGCTGGTCCGCGCCGGCAACAAGCGCCCGATCATCGTCTCGATGGGCAACGTCGCGGCGTCGGGCGGCTACTACATCGCCAGCGCCGGCGACAAGATCTACGCCGAGGCCGCCACCGTCACGGGCTCCATCGGCGTGTTCGGCGGCAAGATGGTCGTCAGCGGCCTGTACGACAAGATCGGCGTCCACACGGTCGCCCTCGGCCGCGGCAAGCACGCGGGGCTGATGTCGTCGACGCAGCGCTTCTCCGACAGCGAACGCGCCGTCTTCCGCGCCAACATGAAGCACACCTATGACACCTTCGTGAACCGCGTGCGGGCCGGCCGCAACATGTCCTACGACGCCGTCCACCGGGTCGCCCAGGGGCGGGTCTGGTCCGGCGAGCAGGCCAAGGCCGTCGGCCTCGTCGACGCCATCGGAGGCCTCCGCGACGCCCTGGGCGAGGCCGCCCGGCGCGCCCGGCTCAAGCTCGACGACGTCGACGTGGTCCGCTACCCCAAGGCGCGCTCCCTGATCGAGCTCCTCAGCGGCAACGACAACAAGCTCATCGCCCCGCCCCCGCGCCTCGAGGGACTGCTCGGCGCCCTCCCCCGCCCCATCGCCGCACGCGCCGTCCACCTCGCCGGCCTCTTCGAGCTCCTCTTCGAGCGCGAGCTGTCGCTGACGATGATGCCCTTCCTCATCGACATCCGATGACGGACCGCCCGCTGAAGATCCTCGTCTGGGCCACGACCTTCGGCGCCGATCTCTGGAGCCTGACCCGCTGGCTCGACGCCCACCCGGACACCGACGTCCGCGTGGTCCTCAAGGACCCCAAGTCCTACCTCGGCGAGGGCGTGGCCACCCTGTATCCCCTGCAGGCCCCGCTCGAGCGCCGCCTGCCCCTGTACGACATCGTGGGCCTGCCCTGGTTCAGGCCCGACGTCACCATCATCGACAACCGCGTGCCGCTGGTGGCCTCGTCGCGCAAGGGCTTCGTGCTCTGGCACGGCTTCGGCTGGAAGGGACCCAATGACCGCGCCGAGTTCAAGGTCCTCCACGGCCAGCTCAGGCGCGCCTTCGGCGACCCGCTGGCGCCCAACCCGAACTTCCGCTGGCAGTGCTTCGGCCCCTGGGACTTCGAGCACCGCACCGAGGTCTCCGGCTTCCACCCGGACAACTGCCGGATCCTCGGCGCCGCCAGCCACGACGACCTGCGCATCCCCCTCGACAAGCGCCTCGCCCAGCCCTGGTACCCCTTCGACGTCGTGCGCCGAAAGACCGTACTCCTCGCCCCCACCTGGCACTACGGTGAGGTCTTCGCCCACTGGGGCCGCGACGCCGACCTCTTCGAGCGCCTCCTGTCCCATCTGCGCGCCCGCGACTGCAACGTCATCCTGCGCCTGCACGACAGCTACCGCTTCGACAAGGGCTACCGCCGCTTCCTCGACGGCCTCGGCCGCCGCCACCGCAACGTCCTGGTGAAGTTCAAGGACCACGCGCCGGACAACTACCTCGACATGCAGGTCGCCGACGTCATGGTCACCAACTACTCGTCCATCGCAAACCTCTTCTACGCCACGCGCCGGCCGACCATCCACGTCTACCCCGTCGCCAGCGCCGACGAGGCCTTCATGTGGCGCACCTACACGGTCTTCGGCCTGCGTCACAGGGCCGTCGACAACGCCCGCTTCGTCTGGAAGCTCCCCCCCGAGGAGCACGGCGGCCTCCTCGCCCGCAGCTTCGACGAGCTCCTCGCCCAGCTCGACCAATCCCTCGACGACCCGACCTGCTGCGCGGCAAAGGCCGACGACTTCCTAGATCGACACATGCTCGGCGCCGACGGCCACAGCTGCGAGCGAATCTACGGCGCCCTCAAGGAGCTCGTCGCCTCCTGAGGCCCCCTTGGAGTATCCCTACCCCAGCCTCCGGGCCCCCCGCCCCGAGCCGCTCGCCAACCCTGGAGCAGCGCCCCTCCAACGTCGCCCGCCGCAGCGCGCGCCAGGCGCGACGACGCTTTGCTTCCCCTCCCCCCGTGGGCGTGCTACTGCGCGGCGTTACGAACGCGACGACCCCAGCGGAGATCCTGATGGCAAGCCCGGCTCCCAAGCTCTCTCCTCACGACGGCAAGCTCCTCGTCCTGCTCCCCGGCATGGGCGCGGTGGCGACCACCTTCATCGCAGGCGTGGAGGCCATTCGCCGCGGCGACGCCGCCCCCATCGGCTCGCTGACCCAGATGCAGACCATCCGCATCGGCAAGCGCTCCGACAACGTCGCCCCGCTCATCAAGGACTTTCTGCCGCTGGCCCCGCTGAGCGACCTCGAGTTCGCCGGCTGGGACGTCTACGCCGACGACGCCTTCGACGCCGCGACCCGCGCCGAGGTGCTCCGCCGCGAGCACCTCGAGCCGATGGCCGACTTCCTCCACGGCGTCAAGCCCATGCAGGCCGCCTTCGACAAGCGCTACGTCCGACGCCTCGACGGCCCCAACGTCAAGGCCACCCGCTCCAAGCGCGAGCTCGCCGAGGCCCTGCGCCAGGACATCCGCGACGCCATCGCCGCCAAGGGCGCCAGCCGCGCCGTCATGATCTGGTGCGGCTCCACCGAGGTCTACCTGCGGCCCAGCGACTGCCACACCTGCGTTGAGGCCTTCGAGCGCGGGCTCGACAACGACGACGACGCCATCGCCCCCTCGCAGCTCTACGCCTACGCCGCCCTCATGGAGGGCGTCCCCTACGCCAACGGCGCGCCGAACCTGTCCGCCGACAGCCCGGCCCTCGAGCAGCTCGCCCTCGACCGCGGCGTGCCCATCGCCGGCAAGGACTTCAAGACGGGCCAGACCCTGATGAAGACCATCCTCGCCCCGGGCTTCAAGGCCCGCATGTTGGGCGTCCAGGGCTGGTTCTCCACCAACATCCTCGGCAACCGCGACGGCGAGATCCTCGACGACCCCGACAGCTTCAAGGCCAAGGAGGTCACCAAGTCCGGCGTCCTCGACACGATCCTGCAGCCGGAGCTCTATCCCGACCTGTACGCCGATCTCTACCACAAGATCCGCATCAACTATTACCCGCCCCGCGGCGACCAAAAGGAGGGCTGGGACAACATCGACATCCGCGGCTGGCTCGGCTACCCGATGCAGATCAAGGTCGACTTCCTGTGCCGCGACTCGATCCTGGCCGCCCCCATCGTCCTCGACCTCGCGCTCTTCATGGACCTCGCCGGCCGCGCGGGTCTGGCGGGCATCCAGGAGTGGCTCTCCTTCTACTTCAAGAGCCCCCACGTCGAAGAGGGCCACGTCCAGGAGCACGACGTCTTCATCCAGCACATCCGGCTGAAGAACACGCTGCGCTGGCTCGGCGGCGCCGCGCCCCTGACGCACCTGCCCGAAGACCTGGCCGACGCCTGATGGCGCCCCGCACCGGCGTCATCCTCGCGGCCGGCTTCGGGTCGCGGCTCGAGGGGGTCAGCGACGACACCCGCCTCAAGCCGCTGACGCCCGTGGCCGGCGAGCCCCTGCTGCTCCGCGCCGTGCGCAGCCTCGAGCGCGCCGGCTGTGCGCGGGTGGTCATCGTCGTCGGCCACGGCGCCGCCGCGGTCGAGGGCGACCTGCGCGCCCACTATCGCGGCGAGGCCGACCTCGTCTTCGCCCTCAACGCCCGCTACGACCTGGCCAACGGCGTGTCGCTTTTGGCCGCGCGCCCGCACCTGCTCGGCGACGAGTTCCTCCTGATGATGGCCGATCACGTCGTCGACGACGACGTCATGGACCTCGCGGGCGCCCACGTCCTCGACCCGGGCACGGCCACGCTGCTCGTCGACTACAAGCTCGACCAGATCTTCGACATGGACGACGCGACCAAGGTCGACGCCCAGGGCGGGCGCATCGTCCGCATCGGCAAGCAGATCGACGGCTACAACTGCGTCGACTGCGGCGTCTTCGTGTGCACGACGGCGCTCATGGACGCCATCGACGCGGTGCTCCAGGCCACCGGCGACGCCTCGCTCTCCCACGGCGTGCAGACCCTGGCCGCGCGCGGCGACATGCGGGCGCTCGATATCGGCCCAGGTTTCTGGCAGGACGTGGACACCCCCGAGATGTTGGCCCACGCCGAGGCGGTGCTCGCCGCCCGGCGCTAGCGGCCCCGCGCGGAGCCCCCTACGCCATGTACAAGACCGACGACGTCCGTATCGACAGCATCCGGCCGCTCTTGCCGCCGGCCATCCTCCTAGAAGAGATCCCGCTGTCGGCCGACAGCCAGGCGTTCGTCGCCGCCAGCCGCGACACGATCGCGCGGATCCTGGGCGGCCTCGACGATCGCCTCGTCGTCGTCTGCGGCCCCTGCTCCATCCACGACGTCCAGGCCGCCCGCGACTACGCGCGCCTGCTCCAGGTGGCGGCCCGGCGCTTCGCGGACGACCTCTTCGTCGTCATGCGGGTCTACTTCGACAAGCCCCGCACCACCGTCGGCTGGAAGGGGCTCATCAACGACCCCACCCTCGACGGCCGCTTCGCCATCAACCAGGGCCTGCGCCTGGCCCGGGGGCTGTTGCGCGACCTCGCCGACATGGGCCTGCCCGCCGGCAGCGAGTTCCTCGACACCCTGACGCCCCAGTTCACCGCCGACCTCGTCAGCTGGGGGGCCATCGGCGCCCGCACCACCGAGAGCCAAGTCCACCGCGAGCTGGCCAGCGGCCTGTCGATGCCCGTCGGCTTCAAGAACGGCACGGGCGGCAGCGTCCGGGTGGCCGTCGACGCCGTCCGCGCCGCCCAGAGCGCCCACCACTTCCTGTCGGTCACCAAGCAGGGCATCGCCGCCATCGTGGCCACCCAGGGCAACCCCGACTGCCACGTGATCTTGCGCGGCGCTCGCAGCGGCCCCAACTACCAGGCCGCGCACGTCCAGGGCGCCGCCGAGGCGTTGTCCCAGGCCGGCCTCAACCCGCGCGTGATGATCGACCTCAGCCACGGCAACTCCAACAAGGACCCCAAGCGCCAGCCCCTGGTGGCTCGGAACGTCGCGGACCAGCTCGGCGGCGGCTGCGGCGACATCTTCGGCGTGATGATCGAGAGCCACCTCGTCGGCGGGCGCCAGCGCTACGCCCCCGCCCCATTTGCCGCGGCGACGCGTGGGAGCCCCTGGCGACGCAGACCTACGCGCGCGACGCCCGCGGCTTGACCGCCTATACCTCGGCGCGCTTCGAGATCCTGTTCGACCTGTGGGCGCCGGGCCGCGACCAGCTGACCGTCACCTACCTCCTGTGCGGGGACTGCGGCCTCGTCGTCTACACCCCCCGGCCCACCGCCCGGGAGATCGCGGCGAAGTATGCGCGCCTTGGCGGCGCGACCTCGTCCACCGTCGCCAACCCGGTGGCGGTACCCATCGACCGGCGCCGCTCCCGCGAGATGCTCGAGCACCTGACACCCTACCTGCCTGCGCGGGCCTCGATCCTCGACTTCGGCGGCGGCACCGGCAGCTTGATGTGCGCCTTCCTGGACGCCGGCCACGCCTGCGCTGTCGTCGACTACGCGCCCCAGGCCATCCCCGGCGTCGAGCGCCTCGCGGACAGCCTGGGCGACCTCGACGGCGGCCGCCGCTTCGACCTCATCACCGCCAGCCACGTCGTCGAGCACGTGGCGGACCCCGTCGAGACCGTGCGGTCGCTGGCGGCGCGGCTCACCCCCGGCGGCCGCCTCTACCTCGAGGTCCCGCTCGAGCTCGTCGGCGGCCCGCCGCGACGCTCCGACCCGGTGACCCACATCAACTTCTTCTCCGAGCCATCGGTGCTGGCGCTGCTGCGTCGCGCCGGGTACCGCCCCCTGGCCTGCGACACCGCGGCGACGCTCCACGCCGGCGGCCGCCGCGAGCTGGCGATCCGCGCCGTCGCCGAGGTCGCCGACGACGGCGCCGAGGCCTCACCGGCGCCCGGCGAGCCAAGCGTCGACGCGGTCCGAGCGCTGCTGCGCCTCGGGCCCCTTGGCCTCGCGGCCTTTCATCTGCGCTACCCCACCCGGGCGCTCAACCTGCTCCGCCGCTGGCGCGCCAAGCGCGGCTGGTAGGGGGGCGGCAGGCCGCCTCAGACAGAGCTCAGCGCAGCACCCGCAGGCGGACGAAGTCGCGGGCGAAGCGCCAGTCCTGAGCGTCGATCTCGCGGACCAAGCTGCCCACGAGGCCGAAGACGAGCAGCGTCACGACGACCACGAGCGGGAAGGTCGCCACCGCCGGCAGGTCCACGGCCGCCTTGGTCCCCCACGCCGCCGCGCCCGCGACCACGCCGACGGCGACGATCCGCAGGTAGCCCACCAGCGGGAAGGTCCGAGAGAACGCGACCCCGGACGAGCGAGCGATGAAGTAGCAGTAGATCATCACCGTCGGGACGAAGGCGATCGCCGTCCCCATCGCCGGCCCCTCGAAGCCGACCAGCAGCGCCAGCGGTAGGCTGATGGCGAGGTAGGAGGCCACGGTGAAGGCGGAGGCGTAGAGGATGTAGCGGGGCCGGCCCGCGGCGAGGATCGGCGCGGCGAATTGGGTCACCCGCCCCAGCGTGAGCAGCATGTACCAGCGGAAGACCGGCACCGCGGCGAGGTAGTCCTCGGTGAAGAGCAGGGTGACCAGCTCCTCGGCGCCGACGAAAAACCCGACGGT
>PDWJ01005752.1_pt1 | contig 17382 bp, 17 predicted proteins | sample 1430881 | NCBI WGS metagenome assembly PDWJ01 (sample SAMN01162460, study PRJNA174530) | Oral metagenome, whole genome shotgun sequencing project. | biome: Marine environment; feature: Marine mammal; material: Swab sample of the gingival sulcus; isolation source: swab sample of gingival sulcus...
CCCTTCCTCCAGCTAATTTCACATCACCACCTAGCCCCCATGCAAATCCATTAAATGAACCCGGAACATCATTGAATGGTGCTACCATATCTAATCCAATTCTTGCAAAACTACCCAAATCTAAACTAGCTCCCATTCTAAAGGTTCCTGGTAATGAAACGGTGTAAGACTCTCTACCTTTTATTTTTAATAAACCACCTTCTTCCAACAAATTTGGAACAGAATTAGTTATGTTCATATCTTGTAAACCTGCATTCGAAAAATTAACGAGCAGAGTATCTTCTGCTTCATAAACGTTAGCGTTGTATGTCATTTGACCAATATTGGTAACGGATGCTGCTAAGTGAAGTTTTTTGAATAGTAAAACATTAGCCCCTACATCAAATCCCCATCCTTGTCCTACTGAATTTTTAAAAAAGTTTTGAGCTGATCCTGCAATCGCAGATGGGTTAGTTAAGGCGGCTAATCCATAATTAATATCAAATCCAGGGCTCATGGCTGAAACCATTTGAAGATTATTGTCTTGAGCACCAAGGTCAAAATAGGCAATTCCTTGAATGTATTTAGCACCAACACCGGCGTAAATTATTAAATTACTATCTAAATTAATGATTTGTTTTCCATACCCCACATGGTATTCTCTATTCCAAGATAATCTCAAATAAGACCCATCAATTAATTGTCCTATATTTAAAGGAACAGAGGCGTGTCCACTAATCACTTGTCCAGTTGAGTCGTCATAACTTCCGTCATTTGGAACTAGAGTAGTGTCCGTACCATTGGTGTAAACCAATGAATCAAAATAAGAGGCTTGGCTACCTTTAAAAAGGAGTTGTGAAAAGTTAGAACTAAAATTCGAGCTCCATGAAGCACGTGTTCTTACCGAAACTGCAATCCCACCAAACTTTGGCGTTTGATAAGAAAAACCAAATAAATTATTATCAAAATTAAAAGCAAAATCACTGCCACCGAAATCTTTAGCGGCTTGAATTTTTTGGTCTGTGGTTAAGGTATCTAAGGATTGTGATTTAATTACCGCCCACAAATTGTCTCTTAAGTCTTGTTTACTTAGCGCTGACGAGTAAATGGATACCCCAAACTCAGTAGACCCAGTTGTTACTTTTTTACCCGGGTATTGTTGCCAACCTAAGTTAGCAGGATTAATACCCAAAGTATGATAATCGGTTACAAAAGTGGAGGCCACTCCTTTTCCTGTTGCCGTGTAGGCGACATATTCTGTTTGAGCAAATGAATTAACCGAGATAATCGTTAAGGCAAAAAGTATTAATTTTTTCATAGTAATAATAAATAAAAATGGCTAGGTAAAATTACCTAGCCACTAATATACGATTTTTTGTTAACAAATGTTAATCTGAAAATTTTTCAATCACTTGTTGGGTTACCCCAGTGTTCGAATAGCCTCCATCATGAAATAAATTTTGCATGGTTACTTTTTTAGTTAAATCAGAGAACATAACGATACAATAATCTGCACATTCATCAGCTGTTGCATTTCCAAGAGGTGACATTTGTTCCGAGAAATTAATGAATTCATTAAAACCTTTCACACCACTTCCCGCAGTTGTCATAGTTGGTGATTGAGAAATTGTATTAACTCTTACATGCTTTTTAGTACCATAATGGTATCCAAAACTTCTGGCAATTGACTCTAAGTAGGATTTATTGTCTGCCATATCATTGTAATCAGGGAAAACACGTTGCGCAGCAATATATGTTAAAGCTAAAACAGATCCCCATTCATTAATAGCATCTAATTTATAAGCCGTTTGTAAAACTTTATGGAAAGATAAAGCAGAAACATCTAAACCTTTCATAGTCCAGTCATAATTTTCATCTGTGTAATGTCTACCTTTTCTTACATTAACCGACATTCCAATAGAGTGTAGGATAAAATCTAGTTTACCACCTAAAATCTCCATTGCTTCTGTGATTAATTTCTCTATGTCCTCAACTGAAGTGGCATCTGCAGGAATAATTTTTGATCCTGTTTTTTCACCTAATTGATTAATTTCTCCCATTCGCATGGCAATAGGGGCATTAGTTAACACAAATTCTGCACCTTGTTCATGTGCTTTTTCAGCAACTTTCCAAGCGATAGATTGCTCATTTAAAGCCCCAAAAATAATTCCTTTTTTTCCTTTTAATAATCCGTTTGACATAATATTCAAATTTTGTGCGACAAAGTTAATTTTATTTTTTGTTAATGCTCATTTAAGACATTATTAAATCAATAATACCGTAAATTAACAAAGCACCTCCTAATCCAAATCCAATAAAGGAAGTGATTTTCATCCACTGAACAGATTTCCCTAACGAATCAGTTAGTTCATCCTCTGATTTTGTAGATACAATGTAAGGAGATGTTTTTTCTTTTGGTTTCGAAACCATCAATCTACCCGAACGATCGTTTACGTCTCCAATAACATATAAATCTGTATTTAGAGGAATTGAATGTTCTTCATAACGATATCCAATGGTTCTAATAGATGCACCGGAAGAGATGTTAAAACCACCAATTGAAATGTTTAATCCACCACCTTGTGGGGTGTCACCCTTCTCGAATTTTGAAAAAGATTTAATGGTGTGCATTTCTGCCCCCGTAGGATCCACTAAAATTTCCCCAGTATCATCTTTTATTGCAAAATCTGGTGATGTATTGGTGTGAGAAGATACATTTTGCGTTTTTTTAACCCATCTTTTTGTGGTGTGTCCATTTGAGTCTGTTTTGGTTTCTAACTCCTCATATTCTCGCGTGACATTTGCTCTATAATAGGCACATTCTTTCTTACTAAATTCTCCAATTTCTGGGGTGCTAGCAATTGCTTTTCCTTTTAATTCCGCATAGATACTGAAAGCACCAGGGCCATGTACCTCTGCCATTGATTTGTAATTTTCAATAACTTCATTGGTTTTTGAAGTTTCATTTATTTCTAAGACATGAAGTTTTGTTGCTTTTTTACCTCTCATGATCCAAAAAACCACTCCTACAATAATTAAAATGGCGCCGAAAATAATAAATCCCATAATTTTTCCTTTTTATATTTTTGTGATAAAGTTAAAAATATTTATGATTTTCAAAACAAATAATGCCTAAATTTGTAGTAATCCGAATTTTAGGAAAACACGTTCAAAATTAACTGGTATGTCAGATGAAAAATTTATCAATCCGATAGATAAAGACAAAGTGAGTGAGAACCCGCATGCACTTGAATATGCACATCATGTAGGGTCTTCTGTAATTAAGCCTGAGGATAAAGGGAAGATTAAAGGGAGAGCTTTATCAACTATGGAATATCAAACCGATCAGCAATTGGATCAAATTTATGAACAAATGCAACTGCTTGCAGAGCAGGCTAAAAAGATTGCCATTCGGAAAAATATAGCTGAGCGAATTTATGAAGCAGACTTCAGGTTTACCCCGTCCATAAATCACGTTTATTATCTTTACGAAAATGAGTTAAAAATTCAAGTATTATCCATGATAGGTCCTAACGAATGGGGTAGGGTTCGGTCGGGTAAAAATTATGTGTATTTAGCCACCGTTAAGTTACTTGCTGATCATACTTGGGAGATTATAGATTCAGATAATTCTAAATTTATCGTTTAATATTTGGTTTTTGTCTATAAAAAAGATATATTTATCGAAAATAAATCATGTTTTATGGAAACGTATTCATTTAGTGCTGGTAAATTAACTTTGTTAAAATCAAATGTTTTATTGATTGAATTTGAAGAGCTTAAGCCAATTTCTGTAAGAAATATGTACGATTTAACCGAGCTCATTAAAAAATTGGTTGGTCCCAATAATTACCATACCATAACCGAATTTAGAAAAGGGTTATTTAACCTTACCCCAGATGCAAAAAAGTTTATTGCAGATCAAAATCGCAATACTAAAAATAGACTGTCAGATTCAATATTAATAGATTCGTTGGCGAAAAGAATTGAAGTTGAAATTTATTTGACCTTTAATAAGCCGACCATAAAAACCAAAGTTTTTCATGACTTGAATAAAGCTTTAAACTGGATTGAAAGTGTTGAAAAGAAAAACCTTGCAATGGTTTAGTGGATTAATCTTATTCTTCCATTTTATTTGAACATTTTAATTAAATTTTTCAGGGATTAATATAGTCTATCCTTTTTTAAAACTATTTTTCAAATTATATTTGTTGTTTGAATCAAAGGATAACGTATGACATTAATTAAATCAATTTCAGGAATTAGAGGAACCATTGGAGGGAAAGTAGGTGAAGGTTTAACACCTATAGATGCTGTAAAATTCGCGACATCTTACGCCGAATGGATTAAAAATAGATCGGGTAAAACCAGACCAGTTGTTGTGGTGGGGAGAGATGCTAGATTGTCTGGAGAAATGATTTCTAATTTAGTTATTTCGTCTTTAACGGGAATGGGGGTTGATGTGGTAAATTTAGGTTTATCCACTACGCCTACTGTAGAGGTCGCAGTTCCAATGGAGCAAGCAGATGGGGGAATTATCTTAACGGCAAGCCATAATCCAAAACAATGGAATGCTTTAAAATTATTGAATGAAAAAGGAGAGTTTCTATCGGGTAAAGATGGAGAAGAGATTCTTGCTTTTGCTGAAAATGAAGATTTTAATTATGTTGAAATTGATGATATTGGAACGCTAAAACAAGACGGAACTTATTTGCAAAAGCATGTTGATGCGGTAGTGAATTTACCCTTAGTGGATACCGAAATAATTAGACGTAAAAAATTTAAAGTTGTGGTGGATGGTGTAAACTCAACAGGTGGAATTTATATTCCAGCGTTGTTACATGCATTGGGTGTTCAAGAGGTGATTGAGTTGTATTGTGAACCTACCGGAAATTTTCCGCATAATCCAGAACCATTACCAGAAAATTTAACCGCTATATCCGAAAAAATTAAAGCCACAAATGCCGACCTTGGAATTGTTGTAGATCCAGATGTGGACCGTTTAGCTTTTGTTTGTAATGACGGAAGTATGTTCGGAGAGGAATACACCTTAGTAGCGGTATCAGATTTTGTGCTTCAAAATACCCCGGGAAATACCGTATCAAATTTATCCTCAACCATAGCTTTGAGAGAAGTTACTGAAAAATATGCGGATTGCTCTTATCAAGCTGCAGCAGTTGGGGAAGTTAACGTGGTTCAAAAAATGAAAGATACCAATGCGATTATTGGCGGAGAAGGAAATGGCGGAATTATTTATCCTGAATTGCATTACGGAAGAGATGCATTAGTGGGGGTAGCATTGTTTTTAACACACTTAGCCAAATCAGGGTTAACGTCTTTAGAATTGAGAGAAACGTATCCAAATTACTTTATTTCAAAAAATAAGATTCAATTGGAAGCAGGAATGGATGTAGATGGTATTTTGTCTAATATTGCTCAAGAATTTTCAGATAAGGAAGTGGATACAACTGATGGGGTGAAAATTTATTTTGGAAGTGAATGGGTGCATTTAAGAAAATCGAACACGGAGCCAATTATCAGAATTTACTCCGAATCGGCATCTGAACAAAAAGCCAATGAATTAGCCTACATGATAATGGATAAAATTAAAGCTTTGGCTTAAAATTAATATTAAATTTTCGTAACAAAAAGCAGTTTTTTTGGTATAATACTTGTCCCAACAAACCAAAATAATATCGGATATGAATAAAATTTTACTTGCTGTTTTTGCCTTTACGTTTTCAATACAATTTTCTTACGGACAATCCACAGAAGAAAACGAAAACTGTTTGCCGCCAGACAAAAAAGTCATGAAAGTACTTAAAGTGACTTCAAATCCTAAGGCATCCGATAAAGAGATTTCAATGGCCTATTCAGAAGCAGTCAAGTTGGCACCAGATAATGCTTATTGTCGATTTGTACAGGCGGAATACAATTTTAATCGGGCGCAAAATATGGAAAAAGCCTATGCTCAAGGTCGAATCAATTTTACCCAATTAAAAAATGCTTACATGGGAGCTGTAAATGGTTACAAAAAAACCATTGAAATTTGTCCAGAATTTAATGCAGGTGCCTACTATAAAATAGGTTTTGTGTATTTCATGCTTAATGATAAAACCACAGCCACAAAGTACTTTAAAGATTTCTTAAATTTTAAAAGTAATAATCCCGACCGTTATCCAGATGAATATGCGAAATGGAAAAAAAATGTAGAGGAAATTTTACCCGAAATGGAAGCAAAAGAAGCTTTTTATAGTAAAAAAGTACCGTATAACCCGGTTTTAGTCACTAATGTTTCTTCCAAAGAAGACGAGTTTTTACCAATGATTTCTCCAGATAACGAACTTTTGTTTTACACCCGTAGATCAGATGAGAAAAATTTAGGAGATATCCATACCAACCTTAAAGAAAGATTTACGGTAAGTGAAAGACCCAATGTAAAAAATCAATTTAATGGTGGCGAAAAATTACAAGCACCATTTAATACTGAAGAGTATAGTAAATATGGCGGTGTGTCCTTATCGTTAGATAATAAAGAAATGTTCATTTGTGCTTGCCAAGAAATTGATATTTACAACCAAAAGTATTTGAATTGCGATCTTTATGTGACTTATTTTGAAAGAACGGGCGAAGGTGGAAATGACTTTAGTTGGACGCCTTTAAAAAATTTAGGCCCAAATATTAACACCAAAGATGGATGGGAAGCGCAACCTACGCTTTCGGCGGATGGAAATACCTTGTACTTTGCAACTTATCGGTCAAATTCGCAAGCGACTGATATTTATTATTCAACCCGTCAGCCAGATGGAACATGGAGCGTAGCTAAACCAGTGCCAATGATAAATACTGAAGGACATGATAAAGCACCTTTTTTACATCAAGACTCTGAAACCATGTACTTTGTCTCTCAAACTTCACCTAGTCGACCTGGTGCTGAAAATGACGGAAACTTTGACATGTATTATACCCGTAAAGATGAGAATGGAAATTGGCAAACACCCAAAAATTTAGGGTACCCTATAAATACCAAAGAAAATGAAGTGGGGTTAATTGTATCTACAGATGGACATCTGGCTTATTTCACATCCGATAGAGAAAAAAATGGTGAAGGCGGTTTTGATATCTACTATTTTGAGTTGTATGAGGAAGCTAGGCCAAAAAAGGTAGCCATGATTAAAGGTGTTGTCACAGATGATGAGGGAGAGCCTATAAAAGATGCTACGGTCGAAATATCCTATAAAGATACCAAGGAAAATGTTGAGGTAAAAGTGAATGGAGATGACGGGAAATTTGCGGCAATTATTAAGGTAGAAGATGAGCAAGATGTGCGGGTAACCGTAAAAAAAGAAGGTCATTCTTTTGATACTAAACTAATAAAGAAAGACGAAATTGCAGAATTGAAACAAACCGAAAAGACGTTTATAGAGGAAGAGGTAGAAATGGAAATTGGAGAAATTGAAGTTGGTAAATCTTTTACCATAGATAATATATTATTTGCCACAGATTCTTATGCCTTAACCGCAGATTCAAAATTTATTTTAGATCAGTTTATTACCTTCCTAAAAGAAAACAGTTCGGTTAAAGTTACTATTGAAGGACACACGGACAATGTTGGTGATGACAATAGAAATTTAACTTTGAGTGAGAACAGAGCCAAGGCAGTGATGGATTACTTAATTGCAAATGGCATTGATAAAAATAGATTAAAATCAATAGGGTATGGAGAAGCTAAACCAAAAGTTAGTAATTCGACTCCTGAAAATAGAGCCAAAAATCGTAGAACAGATTTCTTAATTACAGGGATGTAATTACATGATGTTCAACCAAATTAAAAACGTTTGTAAAACTAACAGGCCATCAATAACTCCTGAAAAGTAAATGTCTTTTTGGCCTTGTTTCGCTTGACTTAAAAATATAAGTCCGAGTACACAAAATATTAAGATTCCAGTGGTATAACTAGGCCAAAATACCATTAAAAGAATCTGGCTAATGGTTAAGAGTGTTAAAGCCAAAGTTCTAGCATTTTTTTCTCCTAACACTTGAGGAATCGTACGTTTACTATCGGCATCTATTCCCAAATCACGAATGTCAAAGGGAATGGTAATGGCAATCATAAATAAAAAACTTGAGGTCACAAGTACCACAAATTGAGTAGTCGATACTTTACTCTCAATAAAATACGGGAAAAATAGACAAAACAAGACCCAAACAATGGCGATAATAAAGATTTTTAGTGTAGGTAAATCTCTCAAGCTTCTGCCGTTTAAACCCGGAACTTTCCAGACGTAGAAAAAGGTTAATGAGCCAACGATTAATACGAGCCACCAAACTAAAACTACATGCTGGAAGCCATAATACACCGCAAAAATAAATGAAAGAATGGTTATGGATATCGATAGGTTATAATACTTTTCAATCCATGAAACCCGATTTTGAATTAACTTGATACTGGCTTTTAATTTAATTAGCCTTTGGAAGTTATATGAAAATAAAGTCGAAAAAAAGACGAACCATAAAACCGAAAAATCTAACTCAATTTCAAATAAAATATAAAAATTTAAGGTAAAACATACTGCACCTAGGGCTATCCAAAAATTGGAATAAACTATATGTTCAAAAAGTTTAGTAATTATTGGTTGATTGCATAAAAAATTAACCCCATTCCTATCCCAATAAAACCACCTTTAAGAGCGGAGAGAGCTCTTTTCTGCTTGGCATATGAATTAAAACCAGTGTAGTATATTTTATCGCCATAACCAGATTCATGTAAAATATATTTTTGTTTAACTCTCATATTCGGCAATCCAAATGAAACCGACATTAATATAGGAGCAGCAAAAGGCAATAGTGTTGGACTTTTTTTGAACAAACCGGGGCTGGCATCTGGATTTAAAAATTCAGAATTATTGATGGCTGATTGAGATAAATACGTATCCCATAAGGATAATCCTAAACCAAGGGCTAAACTAGAATAAAAAACGTATCGTGGTTTATAAGTCTCTCTGGCGTCATAAGCCCCAATAGCGTACCGCTTACTTTCATCAAAAGTCAAAAAGTCGCCAATCTCTTCATCTTGTTTATAAACAGGCGTTTCTTTACCATCTTTAACATAGGTGAGTATCCGGTAATCAGCAATAAAATAGTCTTCAACTTTACCGTTTGATTTTGCAAATTTAAAGTGTAAACTCGGTCCCTCCATGCCTATAATATCACATTTATATGATTTTCCATTTAAAAGTAAAACTGAATCTGCATAGGTTTGCCCGATAGCTGTTGCAGTAGAAATGAGTATAATAAATACGGTAAAAATTCTAAACATAAATATAGTTTTTCAACAAAAATAAGCAATATTTCAACATAGTATAAAAACGATATAATTATAATGTTTTTATATTATCTTTGCTCTTCTAAAATTAATATAAAATATGAACTTTTCTGATAGACACATTGGACCAAATGCTCAAGAGCATAAAGAGATGTTAGCTACAATTGGAGTAACATCTATTGACGAACTAGTTGATAAAACTGTTCCTTCTAAAATTAGATTAGAAGCCCCGCTTAAAATTGATGAACCAATGTCAGAAGCGGAATATTTAGCGCATGCTAAACAATTGGCCGCTAAAAATAAAGTGTTTAACACTTTCATTGGAAAAGGTTACTACGGAACCAATACCCCTTCAGTAATTTTAAGAAATATTTTCGAAAATCCAGGTTGGTATACCGCTTATACCCCATATCAAGCAGAGATTTCTCAAGGAAGATTAGAAGCCTTGTTGAATTTCCAAACCATGATTATGGATTTGACAAAAATGGAAATTGCTAACGCATCTCTTTTGGATGAGTCATCTGCGGCAGCGGAAACCATGATAATGTTCTATAATTCGCGTTCTAGAGATCAGAAAAAAGCCGGTGTAAATAAATGTTTTATTGATGAAAAATCTTTCCCACAAACCATTGATGTGGTTAGAGGACACGCGGACAGTTTAGAAATTGAATTGGTGGTGGGTAATATTGAAGAATTTGATTTGTTTTAACTGCTCCAGGTGAATGGGGGGCAGATGCGGTTTTTGGAAATACCCAAAGATTTGGAGTGCCAATGGGATATGGTGGTCCTCATGCGGCTTATTTAGCAACCAAAGAAGAATTCAAAAGAAATTTACCAGGTAGAATTATTGGGGTGTCTATTGATGCTGATGGAAACAGGGCGTTAAGAATGGCGCTTCAAACCAGAGAACAGCATATTAAAAGAGATAAAGCAACGTCTAATATCTGTACAGCTCAAGCATTATTGGCAACAATGGCAGGAATGTATGCCGTTTATCATGGTCCAAAAAACTTAAAAAATATTGCAGTTGACACTCACTTAAAAGCCGTTTTTGTTGCAGAAAAATTAAGAGATTTAGGCTTTATTATAAGACATGATTACTTTTTTGATACCATTACTGTAGAGTTACCAGATGGCATTAATACCGAAATAGTGGAGAGTGTAGCTTTAGAAAATGAAATTAATTTAAATTATTTTGATGAAAAGTCTTTGTCTTTAGCAACTGACGAAAGTAAAACAACTAAGCAGATTGAAGATGTATTAAACGTTTTTGCTGAAGTAGCGGGAGCTGAAATGATTACCCTTGAGGATAAAGCATGGATGAAATCTAAATGCCCATTGAGTTCAGATTTACACAGAAAAGATAAAATTTTGACTCATGAAGTATTTAATGCGTACCATACTGAGACCAAAATGATGCGCTACATCAAAAAATTGGAAAATAAAGATTTGTCTTTAGTGCATTCAATGATTTCACTTGGGTCTTGTACCATGAAGTTAAATGCAGCAAGTGAATTAATGCCATTATCTTGGCCAGAATTTAACAATATTCATCCATTTGTACCTTTAAATCAAGCAGGTGGCTATTTAGAGTTAATTCATCAGCTTGAAAAAGACTTGTGTGAAATTACTGGGTTTGCGGGAATGTCTTTGCAACCAAATTCTGGTGCAACAGGCGAATATGCTGGGTTAATGGTAATAAAAGCATACCATTTAGATAGAGGAGACGACCAAAGAAATATTTGTTTAATTCCAAGTTCAGCGCATGGTACCAACCCAGCTTCTGCTGTAATGGCGGGAATGAAAGTTGTGGTGGTAAAAGCTGATGAACAAGGAAATATTTTAGTGGATGATTTGAAAGCTAAAGCTGAACAATATAAAAATGAACTATCTTGTTTAATGGTTACCTATCCTTCAACACATGGGATTTATGAAGAATCTATTATGGAGATTACTTCAATTATTCACGAAAATGGAGGGCAAGTGTACATGGATGGTGCCAATATGAATGCTCAGGTGGGCTTAACTAGTCCTGGAAACATTGGAGCAGATGTTTGTCACTTGAACTTACACAAAACATTTGCTATTCCTCATGGTGGAGGCGGACCAGGAGTTGGACCAATTGGTGTTGCCGCTCATTTAGTTCCTTTTTTACCAGGTAATGTAAATGTTTATGGTGTTGGAGGAGAAAAAGCTATTAATGCTGTTTCTGCCGCTCCATTTGGTAGTGCACTTGTATTACCTATTTCGTATGCTTACATCAAAATGTTAGGGTCAAAAGGGTTAACAGATTCTACCAAAAATGCCATTTTAACGGCCAACTATTTAAAAGCAAAACTTCAAAATCATTACCCAATTTTGTACACTGGTTCAAATGGATTTGTAGCACACGAAATGATTGCAGATTGTCGAGCATTTAAAAAAGAAACTGGCGTTGAGGTAGCCGACATTGCCAAAAGATTAATTGATTATGGTTTCCATGCGCCGACAGTATCTTTTCCTGTAGCTGGAACTTTAATGATTGAACCAACCGAAAGTGAAGATTTAAATGAATTAGATAGATTCATTGAGGCTATGATTAGCATCAGAAAAGAAATAGAAGCGATAAAAGACAATAATTTAGATCAAGACAATAACCTACTGAAAAATGCCCCACATCCAGCCAAAATGGTCGGAGCAAACGAGTGGAACATGCCTTATTCAAGAGAGGAAGCTGCTTATCCAATTGCGTATTTAAGTGATGCGAAATATTGGGTGCCGGTAAGACGTGTTGATAATGCTTACGGCGATAGAAATTTAGTCTGTGCTTGTATCCCAACTGAAGCTTATGCCGAACAAGAAATTTAATAAATCTTTTGGGGAATTTTAATATTCCCCTTTTTTTTCGATATGAATTTTAGTTCCAAATATCTAGAGGATGCCGTTGACCATTTTGCCTCTTTGCCGGGCGTAGGTAAAAAGACAGCTTTGCGATTGGTGTTAAATCTTCTCAAGCGAGATGAAGAGGAGGTTAAAGCATTTGCCAAGACGTTAGATTCGCTTCATGAGCATATCAAACAATGTAAGGTTTGTGGTAATATATCCGACCAAGATATTTGTGGAATTTGTAATCAGCAGTCAAGAAATCATCAAATTATTTGTGTGGTGGAAGACATCAGAGATATTCTGGCTATTGAATCTACAGAACAATTTTTTGGAGTGTACCATGTTTTAGGGGGAGTTATTTCGCCAATGGATGGTATTGGTCCAAACGATTTAAACATCAGTTCCTTGTTCGATAGAATTCAAGAACATGAGGTAGAAGAGATTATTCTAGCCTTAAACTCATCAATGGAAGGGGATACGACTAACTTCTATTTATATAAAAAAATAGAGCCATTTGGCGTTAAAGTTACATCACTGCTAAAAGGGGTTTCAGTAGGAACAGAATTACATTATGCAGATGAATTAACACTAGGTCGATCAATCACAAATCGACTACCATTTGAATTGAGTTTTAAGAAGTGATGAAAAAGTTTAAAAATATTCTAATAGTTTTATTAATTCCAGTGATTTATGCATTAGTTATTAGGTTAATGTTTGGCTTAGATAAAGACATGGATTTGTTAGAAGTGATGTCAATTTCATTTTTGTTTTTTTTACCTACAATAGTTGGAATTTTATCTGTTTATTTCTCTAAAGAGGAATCAGTAAAAAGCTACAGTTTTAGACTGTTTTTTCCTTGGATTCCAGTACTGTTGTTTTTTGTGATCACGATAATTTTTAGTATTGAGGGGTGGGCTTGTTGGATAATGGTGTTACCATTATTCTTTATGGCGTCTTCAATTGGTGGATTACTTGGCGGGTATTTCAAGACCAAAAATTCCAAAAATAAATTGAAACTTTCATTTATTTTATTTCTTCCATTAATCTTTTCACCTTTAGAAAATTTAATTGAAAAAATTCCATCCAAATATGAAGCTTACACTTATATTGATATTGATGCTCCAGCAGATGTTATTTGGGATAACGTGACAAGGGTAAAGAATATTGATAAAAAAGATGACACAGCTTGGCTAACAAACTTTTTAGGGTTTCCAAGGCCACTAAAAGCAGAATTGAATTATGAAGGAGTTGGGGCATACCGGAAAGCAATATTTTCTGGTGGTTTAGTTTTTCATGAAACAGTAACTGAATATGTTGACAATAAAAAAATGGTTTTTAACATTGATGTTAATCCAGCAGAAATACCGTCAACTACTCTAGATGAACATGTTCTTATCGGTGGAGATTATTTTGATGTACTCAATGGTACCTATGAGTTGGAGAAGTTAAACTCAAAAACCAATCGATTGCATTTAACAAGCTTCTTTGAAATGAAAACAACGTTCAATTTTTATGCGGGTTGGTGGGGTAAACTTATAATGAAAGATATTCAAAACAATATATTGAGAGTTCACAAAAAAAGATCTGAAAAATAATTCTTTTTCGAAATATTGAAATGAAATTAAAATTAATGGTAGTTTTCTTGTGTGTTTTTTCCTTTCTTTTTGCTCAAGAGAAAAATACCAATTTCTTTGGGCTCCAGTTTGGAGGACAAGCTATAGTTGGATTGACTTATGAGAGAAATGTTTTGAAAAAGGAAAACTTATCAGGCAATATTACACTAGGCGGCGTGATTAATGAGTACGCAGATGATCAATTGCCAGATGACAGACCAATTTATGGATTGAATTTGGGATTTGTCGGTCTTTACAATTTTAAAATCGTTCAACTTGATATAGAATTTTATACATCTCCTTACTTTTATAAAAATTACACGTTTGTGAATTATTATTCTTGGGTAGGACTAAGATATGTTAGCAAAGGTCCTGCTGGGGGATATTTAAGTATTGGATACACCCCCTCTCTTTATTTTTCCAAATCGCCACCAAGTCATTTTAATCATTTTAAAATAGGTTTAAAAACCGGCTTTTTTTTCAATAAGAAGTAACAATTTTTTGTGATACCGTTATTGGAAATATGTCATTCAAAAATGTTGTCATTTGGGTTTTGTTGTTTTGTTCCAGTTTTACCGGCTATAAAGCTAATGTAAAAGATTTGGTGAATTATTCTTTTATTTCCACAGAAAATAAAGTGGCACATGTTGGCCATTTTGAGCAAAATAATAAATTTCAAATCACCATTTTTCCAGAAAAATGGATAAGTTGTTGGTCGTTACGCACCTTTAGGGGAGAATACCAAGTCATAAAAGACACGGTTAATTTTATATTTAAGGATAGTGTGTGTAAGTCATTTGTATTTGTCAATAATCATAAACTATCAAGTACTTCAGATCACCATTTTACTTTTTCGTATTATAAACTCAAAAAAAGATAAGTCATTAAAAATAACTTTCCTAACTTTGAATAAATCAAATTAAACAAAGTATGTTAATTTCCACAATAGATAAAGTACCTAATAAAGAAATTATTGAAATTTTAGGGGTGGCAAGAGGAAGTACAGTGAGGGCAAGAAACATTGGGAGGGATATTTTTGCAGGCCTAAAAAACATTGTTGGAGGTGAAATAGAAGAATACACCAAACTTCAAGCACAATCAAGGGAACAGGCTTTAAAAAGAATGAAAGAAGATGCGGAGCGATTAGGAGCTGATGCAGTGGTCAATGTTAGGTTAACTTCCTCTACAGTTATGCAAGGGGCGTCAGAAATTTTAGCTTATGGAACGGCCGTAAAATTAGCTTAGAATGGATTTCTCAAGTATAATCTTAATGACATTTTCGGGATTGTTTTGGGGTAGTGGTTTAGTTTTGCTTATTTATTTTATTATTCGCCGGATGAAAATAAAAAAGCAAGAAAATTTTGAAGATAGAGATAACTAACTAACAATAGAAACATGGGATTTTATCAAAAAAAACAAGAACAACTAATTAAGCAGCCCATAGAAAAAGTATGGGAATTTATTTCAGACCCTAAAAATTTAAAACGCATAACGCCAGATTATATGGGGTTTGATATAACATCAACTGATACACCCAACAAAATGTACCAAGGAATGATAATTAGTTATAAAGTATCACCAGTTTTAGGAATTAAAACGACTTGGGTTACTGAAATTACGCATGTAGTTGAAAATAAATATTTTGTTGACGAACAGAGAATTGGCCCTTATAAATTATGGCACCATCAACATATTTTAGAGGAAGTGGAAGAGGGGACTTTAATGAGAGATATTGTAAGTTATCAACCGCCTTTTGGTGTATTGGGTAATATTGCTAATGCGGTGATGATTAAAAAAAAGTTAGCCGAAATTTTTGCCTATAGAACTAAAGCATTAAAAGAAATTTTCCCTGAATAAGGACTAAAGTTTACGGAGGATCATTAAGCCGTCTCTAATCGGTAAAAGTACATTCTCAAGGCGCGAATCATTATGAACCATTGAGTTAAATTCATGGATAGCTAAAGTGCTCTTGTCCATTTCATCTGTTGGTTTTCAAACTTACTCTTCGTAAACCAAAGCACAAAATCAAATGGATTCTTCTTATTATCATCAACACTAACATCCGCTCTATTCGCTACTTTAAGATCTTCAATAGGCATTTTCGATAATTTCGTATAATCATCAAGCTTGCTTATATCAAAGTAGACATTACCACCAGCTTGATAAGTATATCCTTATTTTTTGCAATATCACTATTTTTGCTCTGTTCGATTTTCTTTTCAAGATTCTCCAAATCTGATTTCAATAAATCGTTAAGTTCATCCTTTGATATTGATTCTTCTAGTGTTTTCAATGTCTTTTCTGACTCCGTTTCATAGTTATAGTCTATTTCCTTCAAAAAAGACTTAAAGTCATCTATATCATCATAACTAAAACCCTCAATCTTATCGGGTGCTTTATTTTTAAGTAAGTATTTATTGACGTACTTGAATACGATATAATCCTTCAACAGATTATTTATAAATGAGGAGTTCTTTTCTTTTTCCATCAATATATCAGGCTCCACCCCTCCTACGTCGAAGACTTCACGACCGTTTCTAGTCTTAAAAGCACTTCTTTTATCTTTTTCGATTTTTACCGCCTTACCATCATCATAAGTTTTGCTTTGTATGCACCTGCCACTCGGTATATAATATTTTGAAATGGTAACTTTCACCTTGGAATTATAGCCCACAGGGAAAACATTTTGCACCAATCCCTTACCAAACGATTTTTGTCCTATCAAAACACCTCTGTCCAAGTCTTGAATAGAGCCACTCACTATTTCAGAAGCGGAAGCACTACGTCCATTTATCAAAACCACCAACGGGACTTCCGTATCGAATCCTTTATTCAACGTGTGATAAGTCTTATTTTTTTCCTTGACCTTACCTTTGGTATAGACTAGCTCCTCATTAGCATCTACGAATACATTAACAAGGGCGATAGCCTCTCTCAAAAGACCTCCCCCATTGCCTCGCAAGTCAAGAATAACACCTTTAACATCTACGCTGTCTTTAAGCTCTCTTAGGGCATTTTTTACGTTTTTTCCGGCATTTTCGGTGAATGTAGAAAGGTGAATATAAGCTATATCCTTGTCCAAAAGCCCACTGTAGGGCACGTTTGATATATTTATTTCATCTCTTATTATCGTAATATCTTTTGTGCCGCTTTCTCCGTATCTTTTTATCTTGAAATTGAGCGGTGTGCCCGGAGCCCCACGTACGATATTGACTATTTCTTTGCTTGATTTCCCTAAAGTACTCTTGCCTTCAACTTCGATTATTTGGTCTCCGACTTTTAAGCCTGCCTTCATAGATGGTCCGTCTTCATAAAGGTCTATTATAGTTATTACACTATCTACCATTTTCATAACTGAGCCTATACCGCTATATTTGCCCTCTGTCGATATTCTAAAGCTCTCGGCTTCTGACTCGGAGAAATACCTGGTGTATGGATCCAAAGATCGGGTCATGGCATCGATACCTTTCTTCATCAAGATATTAGGGTCTATTTCGTCTACAAAATTTTCGTTAAGCTCCTTGTATATGTTGGTATAAACTTCTATATTTTTGGCTATATCGTACAGTCGGTCATTGTCTTGACCAAAGGATAATGTTG
>PDWJ01003095.1_pt1 | contig 17367 bp, 16 predicted proteins | sample 1430881 | NCBI WGS metagenome assembly PDWJ01 (sample SAMN01162460, study PRJNA174530) | Oral metagenome, whole genome shotgun sequencing project. | biome: Marine environment; feature: Marine mammal; material: Swab sample of the gingival sulcus; isolation source: swab sample of gingival sulcus...
GCCTATAAAAAGTTAAAAGACAACTTACTTACTTCCATTAAAAAGAAAATACAAAGTGCGCTGAACCTGCCAAACACTAAAAAAGAAACCATTATTGCGGCAGTTGTTGCAAAACAACTTATTTCCGAAACCGAAATTAACCGACTTCTGCAAATCCGTCAGACATAACTTTTTAGGAAATTTTTAGGATTTTTTTAGGAAGTAACTTGCTTGCTGTTTTAAAAAAGGATTTCTAATTTTGTTAAAGAAACTATAAAAGCACATTCTTTAATTATGCGTTAGAGCTTTGTAATCTGTATTGAAGATGCAGTAAATTACTTTCGAAAAGCATTATGCTGATTGCAAGAAAGTAGTAAAAACACTTTATTCTTATTCATTTCAATACAAACAAAGCTTTCTAATGCATATTATATCTTGTGCCCTTTTAAAAACCATAAAAACAAACCGTATGAAAAAATATATTTTAATTTTTGGACTAATTAGCATCGTATTTTTTTATTGTAAAGAAGACGACAGAATACCCGTTTCAGTGGAGAGTGTATCCCTCAGCGAAAAAAGTTTAGAGTTAGAAAAAGGGGAAACTACAACATTAAGCGCTATGATATTGCCCAAAGAGGCAAACAATAAAGCCGTTACTTGGGAAAGCAGCAAGCAAGCCATAGCCGCCGTAGATGGGAACGGAAATATAACAGCCTTAAAAGAGGGAAAAACAAGCATCATTATAAAGAGCGAAGACGGCAACAAAACAGACTCTTGTGAAGTAACTGTTTTAATGCCCGGTTTTACCGACAATAGAGACGGTACGCACTATAAAGTAGTAAAAATAGGTAAGCAAATATGGATGGCAGAGAACCTAAAATATTTACCAAGTGTTAATGATTCAACAAGCGAAGCCAAATATTACGTATATGGTTATAACGGTACGGATGTAGATGCCGCCAAGCAAACCGAGAATTACAAAACCTACGGAGTACTTTATAATTGGGAAGCCGCAAAACAAGCATGCCCCGAAGGTTGGCATCTACCAAGCGATGCCGAGTGGCAAGAGCTTGAAATGGAGCTTGGCATGAGCCGCTCAGAAGTCGATAGCGAAGACTGGCGCGGTACTAATCAGAGTTGCCAATTGGCAGGCAATACCCATCTGTGGACAGATGGCGAATTAGAAACTAACATTGCATTTGGGCATAGTGGTTTTACAGCACTTCCGAGTGGTACCCGCAGCAGTAACAATTTATTCTACGGGGTTAAGGTCTTCACTTACTGGTGGAGCGCTACGCAATATGATAAATCTTTTGCTTGGTCTCGCTATCTGGTTTACTATAAAAGCAATGTGTACAGATACTACGACTATAAGTCGAACGGTTTTTCTGTTCGTTGCGTAAAGGATTAGCTTGTTTTTTTATTTGCAAACTATTTTATTATTTACGAATACATGGGGCGTTGCAATGCTGAAAACGAAAAAACAGCACTTCAAGCCTAAGGCATAATTTTATTTTATCTTTCTTTTTTTGCTTCGAAAAAAATATCTGCGGCAACAATTATTGCGGTAAATCCCCAAAAAGGCACGGCAGCTTTGTCCGTGTTTAAAAAATTATTAAGGAAGCCGTGTATATAATAAGTAATAAGCCCCATGAGCAGACTTATTGCAACAATCTTTATGTTTCTGTCTTTGGCGCGATAATACAGTTTTATGCCGGTTATAAGCGTTGTGATAATAATTATCAGGAAGCTTAATGTTCCCAAAACGCCGGCTTCTGCCAGAGGCCCGATGTATTCGCTGTGTGCATTTCCTACATCACCAAAGTCGGTGCTTATAATTGTTCTGTCATAGGACATTTGATAGGGTGCATATTGGAACATATAAGTTCCGGGACCAAAGCCAAAAACAGGTCGTTCCGCAAACATTTTAAATGCCGAGTTCCATCGATTTATGCGTTCCAAATTTGAGGCATCGGTTGCAATATTCGTAGCCGAACTTATGTGCTTGTCAAGGTCTCCGGAGGAATCTTGCTTGTTTTTTTTCATGCTGTCCAATATTTGAAATTGGAATACAAAAAACAAAATCACAAACAGGCTGCTTCCGGCTATAAGAATATACCGATTAATCTTTAATTTAACAATAATAAAAACACCCAATGCAGCAACGAGGCTCAGCCATGCCGCTCTGGAATAAGAAAAGACAAGCGCAAAAAGAAAGAGTAAAAGCAAAGCAACATTAATAATAACAGTAAATTTCTTTTCCTTTTTTATCAAAAGAAAACCTGTTAATACCGGAATAAACATGGCAATTAATGCTCCGTATGATGTATGGTCATTATAGAACGGTTTCATTGAACCGTGGGCAATTTCTTTTAAGAATAATCCGACAGATATCTGATTAAAAATGGTATAAAGGATAATAAAAGTAAAACTGATAATATATGCCCAAAGGTATTTTTTTATAATCTTTTGCTCTTTAAAAAAATAAACGGCAAGGAAATACATGGGAATTATAAACCACAATTGCGAGAACAAAAACTTAAAAGAAACTGCGGGCATTGTGCTTGTTATGCTCGTAATGAATATCCATGTTAGATAAAATAAAACAGACAAAGATACCGGATGCCTGAATATTTTTTGATCGATATTTCTGTTGATTGTAAATTTTAAAATAAAAATCAGCAGCAAGGAAAGCAAAAGAGGCTCTGTGGGGACAGAGACATCAAAAGGTGTTTCAAAATATTCAGAAAGCAAAATTGATAGCGGCGTGAGCAAAACCGTGCTTAAAAAAACGAGTTTTAAATCGGTTAAGAGAAACCAAGCTGCCAACAAAACAAAAGGCACTGCAATACCATAATATATATCAAAATAAATTAAAACAAGATTTATAATGATATACAAAAATGAGGTAGAGAAAAGAATGATATTATTCTTCAGAATATCCAACAGCCTCGAAATTATTCGTTTTTAATTTTTTGCGTAAAATTTCTGAAAAAGTCTGAAAAAGCGACAAGTAAAACAGCAAAAAGGAAAACCGAAATTGTAGAGATTACAACAATCAACCATCTTACCGGTTTTGATTTTTTTTCAGCAGGAACCGCTTCTTCAATAATATAAACATTAGACATGTTTTGTGCGTATTCCACACCGGCTTCAACCCATTTCCCTTTTAGTTCACTTAATTTCTTTTGCTCAAATTTAATAAAGTTTGACATTTCAAGAGAAGTATGCCCGTATTTTTCTAAGATTTTTAATTTTTGTTCAAGGTATTTTATACCTGAATTTGATATTTTTCCTGAAGCAATTCCCTCAGCCAAACCGGTTGTGTATGCCGTTGTTTGCTCGGTATAATCCAAAATACCCATTTTGTTAAGCGCCGAAATCGAATCAGACATTCGTTGAATTTGTCTGTTTAATTTTTTGTATTCATATTCTACAATTAACAGGGCTTCCCAGGCTCTTTTTTTATGCATATTATTTATAACGGTATCGGCATATTGCGATATTTCATTTGCGATGTCTGCTGCATATTGTGGGTCTTTGTCAAAAACTTCAATGTTAACGGATTGATATTTTGTTTTTTTGAACGAAATATTATTTTTATAAGTTCTTGAAAGAATTGTATGTTTGAATTTTGATGTTGTATCAATATCATAATGCTCAAATAAATCAAACTTATCCACAATATGGTCTCTGATTACGTTCGATTGCAAAATTTGCAAAAGTTGTTCGGTTTCTTCTTCTTCTCCAAAAGCCATTAAATTTCCTTTTGTGTTGTTTGACAAGAGCGATTTTGATACGGAAACCGAAGATACCGGGTATAAAATTACATTTGATTTAAACATCGGTGTTATTATCAATGAAATGATAATTGATGCAATTGCCCCGGCTAAAGTAATTATGATAATAGGTTTTCGTTTTTTAAACAAAAAAAACAAAATATCATCAGAACCGTTATTAAATTGATTATTTTGAGCCATAAAGATTGTTTTATTCTGTTATAATAATTGAATATTTTTTCTTTCCTTGTCGAACTACAATATATTTATTGTTAATAAGATCTTCGCTGTTTATTAATGTGTCCGGATTGGTGAATTTTTCCATATTCAGACTTAGTCCCTTATCTTTTATCAAGCGTCTGATTTCGCCTTTTGATTTAAAAACCTGCGTATTCTCGGCAAGCAAATCAAACACATTAATGCCGTTTAAAACAAGGTCTTTTTCTATTCTGTAATGCGGCACATCTTTAAAAATCGAGTTAAAACTTGTTTCGTCGAGCATCTCCAAGTCTTCTGCGGTTCCTTTTCCGAAAAGAATTTTCGATGCGGCTATGGCATTTTCATAAGCCTTTCTGTCGTGTACCAAAACGGTCAGCTCTTCCGCAAGTTTGTTTTGTAAAATGCGTTTATGCGGCATTTCAGCGTGCTCTTCACTTAGTTTCCGGATTTCGTCTTTATTTAAAACGGTGAAGATTTTTAGATACTTTTCGGCATCCTCATCGCTTGTATTTATCCAAAATTGGAAAAATTCGTAAGGCGATGTTTTTTCCGGATCAAGCCAAATATTTCCTTTCTCGGTTTTGCCGAATTTCCCGCCGTCGGCTTTGGTTATCAGCGGGCAAGTTAGCGCATAGGCTTTGCCTTGCAGCATTCTTCGTATCAGTTCCGTTCCGGTTGTTATATTTCCCCACTGGTCGGAGCCGCCCATTTGAAGTTTGCAATTATGCGTTTTGTAAAGATGCAAAAAATCATAGGCTTGCACCAACTGATAGCTGAACTCGGTAAAAGACAAGCCTTGTGCATCTTTATCTCCGGAAGCATTCATTCTTTTTTTTACGGAATCTTTTGCTATCATGTAGTTTACGCTGATATGTTTTCCTACATCTCGTATAAAATCCAGAAAAGAAAAAGAACTCATCCAATCATAATTGTTCAAGAGCAAAGCATTGTTTTCCTTATCTTCGGAGAAGTCAAGAAATTTTGCCAGTTGCTTTTGTATTTTTTCTTGATTGTGTCGAATTGTTTCAAGCGTTAAAAGGTTTCGCTCTTCGGATTTCCCGGAAGGGTCTCCTATCATTCCGGTTGCACCGCCTATTACGGCAATGGGACGGTGTCCTGACTGTTGAAAATGTTTTAAAAGCATAATTCCCGCCAAATGTCCTATATGCAAGGAATCTGCCGTAGGGTCAATCCCCATGTAGGCACTTGTGTTTTTTGTTTCAAGAATTTCTTCGGTACCCGGCATTACATCATGCAGCATACCTCTCCATTTTACTTCTTCGATAAAATTCATAAAAAAATTTTTGCAAAGATAATTAAGCCATATAATTTACCAATAATATAAATATCTTTTTATGAAAGATAACAATTAAACCTTTTATTATTAAGCTGTATTACTTTAATATATCCAAAGGTTTGATTGTTTCAAGGGCTGTAGTTTTTACAAACTTATAAAGATGACTTTTCCGTTCTGTTTGCGGACTTAAAACACTCGTTTGATTCAAAAAAAGCAGGATGGTGCTTGCAAAATAAAGATATTTTATGCCGCTTGTCAGTATTCCCAATATTATGTTTATCGGTTTTTTTAAAGAGGCGGTACTTACTTGTGCCGTTTTGTCGGCAACAAAATTTGACAGCCAAACAACAGCAATAAATAATATGCCGAACATATATAACTCAAGGTTTTTTGCCGTCATATTTGAATTTAGCCGAATAAAATCAGTAACTTCTTTTGATAATGCTGCAAAAATCGTAATTCCCGCAAGCACAATTAACAAAGATACTGCATGAACAACAGGACCTCTTTTATAGCCTTTGTAGGCAGCCCACGCAAACAGAAGAAGCAACAAAATGTCAATAATACTTATGCCGGATATATCAATTTGGCTATCCACTATATATGATTTTATTAAACAATGCAGTTATTCCGCAATATGCTCCGATTCTGCTTGAATAATTTCGTTGCTCTCACTTCGGCTTACAAAAGCAATGATTTCGCAGTGATTGATATGCCAAGCAGTGTCCGCAGAGAGTGAAAACGCTTTTTCTAAAACATCACCGGCTTTTACGCCATCTGCAATTTTTTCGCCCAAAGGACCGTTTATTCCTTTTCGTAACATGTGTCTGTGCACATAGTTCTCTACGTATTCGCTTCCTTTTTGTTGCGGACTGATTATGCTGTCTTCCGTAAGATATAAGCCAAGGTTTATGTTTTCGTTAATATCTTTAAGGATTTCAAGTTTCACGACACCGGATATTTTTTTCTCGGTTTCATTATATTCCGAGTTTATGATAATATTAACTTCCGGTTTTTGATTATATAAAAGATTTACCGCAGAACGCCAACTGTCTTTACCCAAGACAAGATTCCCGTCATACTCGGTTCTGTTTACCAATCCGCCGGGTAATCCTTGGTTCGAAACCCCGAAAAATTGGTCGACCTCAGTTCCGGTTTCCGTTCTGTAATCCGCCGGAAAATCGTCGCCATGAGGCTTAGCAAAAATGCTTACATGAATGGCTATGGGAATAATATGGGCACAATAGTCATCGTGGATGCTTGCTAAAACTTCTGCTGCCGGAGGACAGTTCGGACAACGATGCCCCGTATATTCTTCTACCAAAATCTTTTTGATAGGAACCGGAGAGTTCTCATCTCCGCAAGTATTTTCGGGTCTGTCTTTAAGCGGCTTATCAATTTGATTGCATGCTAAGAAAATAAACATGCCTAAGAAACTTACAATTATGCTTATTTTTTTCATATCTTTAATATTTATAATTTTCAAAGGTCATACAGGATGCCCAAAAGAACTTTATTACTGTTTAAAAAGTTGAACTAATCGTTAAAGAGAAGCCGTTTGATGCCGGCACGTTTCTACAAACACCGCCTACACAAGTTACGCCCTCTCTTTGTTTTCCGTATCCTACTTGAATTCTGTTTGAACCTTTGGTATATCCTGCGGACACAATATAGTAATGTACTCTGTGGTCTTCTTCCGGATTACCGTAATTATACTGGTCGGATATGGCAAAAAACCAATGTGGAGAAGAGGTATATTCTAAGGTTAGCATATACCAATCGCCGTAATCTTGTTTTCTGCCGCTTGCTTCTTTTCCGGTTATGAGAATTTCATTTTCTACACGCAAAGCATTTTTAGAATTAAATTTATACGTGAAATCAAGAATGCCTATATTGGCATGCACCATTCCGTATTTGCCTTGTATAACAAGTTTGTTATAGTCTTGGTGCATATAAATTGCGGCAAGTTTTAACTTTCGGCTTATTTTCTTATGAATTTCAATATTTATATCTCTAAAATACAACTCTTTGCCTACGGCAAAAAAGTTTGATGTATATCCGTCCAAATTGGGGTTCTCGTTGTTGGGATTCACGATAACCGCTGTTTTTTCAATGGCATTAACTTGCGAATAATTAATATTTAAGTTCATTCCGTATTTTCCGCCTAAAACAGATTTTCGTTTAAATTTATAGAAAAATTCAATGTTTCCTCCGATTTGCCCCAGGGGCTGTGTTGCAAAGGGATACATTGCCGCAAATGCGTATGTATGCGTTTTTGCAATTGCCGGCAGATAGTTTATATTCAAATCGTTAATGGCTGCAGCTCTGTCCGAACGGAAACTCATATTGTCTAATCTGAGTATGTTAACTAAAAATCCGAGCCCTTTTTTTGACCAAGAGGTGTTTATTAATAAAGCGTTTCCGGGTTTAAAGATATTTTTGTTATCCGACGAAGGGTCGTTTATTTTATACGCATATTCCGAAGCAAAAATCAAGGCGTTTCGCGAAATAGAAAAACGTCCGGAAAATGCGCCCACATTTTCGGGGAAATTATATACCGGGTCAAGATTTTTTTGATACTTGCTGACAAAACTTCCGCCCAATAGTATGCGCGTTTTGGATGCGGATAAAGCTTTAAAAGTTTCGTTTAAAGAACATTCGCCGTCTATACCTCTTACAATACCGGGGCCATATTCCCAATAGAGTCTTTGCTTTCCGAGCACTCCGGTTAATTGCACTCCTTTTATCGGGGCAAATCTCATTCTGACTCCATCCAAGGCATTATCAACACCTAATGTTTTGTCTTCATAAGTTCTTAGGATAAGCCCGTTGCCAAATTGCTCGTAAAAATGACCGGCAGTTACTTCAAAATCTCCGGAAGTATATGAAACATATCGATTTGCAATACCGTGCCCCTTATATCTTTGGTCGTATCCGAGCATTGTATTCAAATAAGCTTCATAGCGTAAGCCGGCGGTAAATTTTCCTTTTGTGTAGGTAAAATTTGCGTATGTATTGGCTCGCATAATTTCATCAACCGATTTTGCGCCAATAATGGAATCGGACATGTATGTTTGCATATTCATCTCAAAACTGCCGTGAAATTCTCCAAGATTTTTAAAATTTTGAGAAAAAACGGCAGAAGAGAACAAAACTGCAATTAAGACAGACAGAAATTTGTTCATAATAAAAATCTATATTTTTACTTAAAGTTTGTTTAAAATTTTATTTGGAATATTTTTTTAACACCTCATATACTTCATCTTCATCGCCGGGTGCATAAGAATTATGTTGCCATACAACTTTTCCGTTTTTGTCAAGAATAAAAGCGTGCGGCACATTAATCACATTCATGGCTCTTTTAAAGTCGCTGTTTGGGTCAAGTAAGACATCAAATTCCCAAGCTCGCCCGTTCACAAAAGGAGCTACGCGACTCATGCTTTTAGCATCGTCGATAGATACGGCATATACTTTTACACCTAATTCATCTTGCCAATCTGCATAATTTTCGTCAATGGCAATAAGCTCTTTGATGCAAGGCTTGCACCATGTAGCCCAGAAACTTAAAAATATAGGACCATCGGCGTTTGAAATATTTTTTGTGTTAAAAGTTTCTCCGGTAAGAGTTTTAATATCAACCGAAGGAAGTCCGGATTTATTTTCTTGTGCAAAGATGCCGTTTAAAAATAAAAACAAGAGACTTATGGTAAATACTGATTTCTTCATTTTCATAATTTAATTTATTTAATAACTAATTTTTTGGTTTTTATTTCCGTATCATTTGACAAAATACTCACAAAATATACACCTGACGGAAATCTGCTGACATCCACAGTTGATAATTTATTTGATATTTTTGTTCTTAAAACGGTTTTTCCGATAATATTTAAAATCTTTAATTCGGGCTTTGCCAAATTACTTTCTAATTTTACACTAAATCTGTCTGTTGCCGGGTTCGGGAACATAACAAAATCTTGGTTTTCGCTAATTTGATTAACATCGGACGCTTTTTCTAAATTCAGATTGATATAATCATTAGGGTTGCCGTCTTCATAGATCTTAAGCTTCACACTTGCCGGCTCTGTGCTTCCATTTGCATTGTAGTGAATAACTAAGCCTGCCCACCCTTCAAGAGAAGCTCCGGCTCCTACCGGCTGCGTTCCAATAATCATGGGGCTTGTAACAGTAAAACATTTTGACCAACAAACACTTACCTCACTTCCTGTCGGAACTTCTATTTCGCTTACTTCTACGGTAACATTTATTGCCTCTGAGCTTGGATTTGTTGTAGTAACAAACATTTCCTCTTCCAATGCAAGCGTTTGATTCGTTACATCATTGTCATTATAAGATAATGTAACGGGAAATTGAGCAAATGTAAAAAATGAGATGCTTGTTAATAAAGATAATAGTATTATTTTTTTCATTTTACGAGATTTTTAAATATTAATTAATATTTCATTTATTTCTATACAATTTTATTGCCAAAACGTAAAAAATCAATTTTAACAATTTTTATGAGCTGATTTTTCTTTACGATAACACCTACTTAAAATCGTTGCATAAAATTATTTAAAAAGGTGTTTTATTTTGTATTTAAATCCTTTCCACCCCCCTTTTCTTCCGTAAGGATATTGTTCTTTATAGTTTAGTTGATACGAAATTCCAAAACTTAAAATATTTATATTCATGTCTCTTGAAGATTCATATTTATACAAATTTCTTAAACTGTAAAAAAAACGTGCATATAAATTAACCGCTTTAATTTGCAACCCGCCATGCAAAAGAAGCCCGTAATTATACCAATCGTTTTTATAGTTATAGTAATAATCTCCGTCAAAATAATAATTGTCGATTTTAAGTCTCAGTTTTCGTTTTGTTTTTGCCAAAACAGAAACTTGCCCGCCCAAACCGACATCCCAAAAAATAAATTCAAATCCTCGTTTATATTTCAAGAAAAACGGAACCGACAGATAGAAATCCTTTTCTTCAATTGTTAAACGGCTGTTTTCTATCTCATGCAACCCTTCCACAAATTTAAATTGATATTGCAAAAAATTTAATTCGGTTTGTACCGAAAGATATTCACCAACTCTGTTATCCAAGTAAAAGCCTCCGAACCAGCCAAACGGTTTAGCATTCATTTTTGGTTTGTCTACTCCGGATAAACCGCATTTATTGATGCCGCCTGCAACACCAAAACGAACATATTGTCCAAAAGTGTTCGTACTGAAAGCAAGTATGAAAAATAAAAAATAAAAATAAAATTTTTTCATAAGCAGACTTGATATAAAATCAACACAATTGTTTATCTTTGACAAATTAAATTATAATTTAACAAAAGTAATTATTTAATTTTAAATTTCAGGACTTAGACGTGAAAATTATCAATAAAATAGTTAATAAGGTAACTCAAAAACGGCTTTTGCAAATTGAAGCATTTAAAAAAGAACCTTTTAAGGTTCAGGAGAAAGTCTTAAAAAGTCTGATTGAAAAAGCGCAAAATACCGATTTTGGGAAAGAACACGATTTCTCGGAATTATCAAAAAATTTTTCGGTTTCTTTGTTTCAAGATAAAGTTAAGCTACACGATTATGAAGGTTTAAAACCATATATTGAGCGAATTAGAACAGGAGAACAAAATGTGCTATGGCACTCTCCCATAAAATGGTTTGCCGTTTCTTCGGGAACAACTTCCGATAAGAGCAAATTTATTCCCGTCAGCAGAGAGGCGCTTGAAGAAAATCATTTCAGAGGCGGAAAAGACATTATTGCGGTTTATAATGAGCAGTATGCAGACTCTAAGATGATGAAAAGTAAATCTTTGGTGGTGGGAGGCAGTCAGCAAATCAGCAGTTTTGACAACAATTTATATTACGGTGATTTGTCGGCAGTTATTATTGAGAACTTGCCTTTTTGGTCGAATCTGCTGCGAACTCCGGGAAAAGATGTGGCACTTTTGCCCGAATGGGAAGAAAAATTGGAAAAAATGGCTTTGCAAACCATGAACGAGAATGTAACCAGCATAACAGGTGTTCCGTCTTGGACTTTGGTTTTGTTAAAGCATATTTTAGAAAAAACCGGCAAAAAAAACATCGCCGAAGTATGGCCCGATTTTGAGCTTTTTATTCACGGCGGAGTAAGTTTTACACCGTATCGCAGCATTTTTGAAAAAATTCTTCCCGAAAAAACACGTTATTTGGAAACTTATAATGCTTCGGAAGGCTTTTTTGCTTTTCAAGATGATTTAAGCAAGGATGATTTATTACTGATTTTGGACATCGGAATTTTTTACGAATTTATTCCGCTTTCTTCAATTTCTGAACCGAACCCGAAAGCTTATACGGTTGAAAATGTAGAAAAAGGCGTTAATTATGCCATGCTCATCACAACCAACGGCGGCTTGTGGCGTTATTTAATCGGTGATACCGTAAGGTTTACCTCCTTGAAGCCGCATAAAATTAAAATAACGGGCAGAATCAAACATTTTATCAATGCCTTTGGCGAAGAATTAATCATTGAAAATGCCGAAAGAGCCTTGAAGTTTGCCACGCAAAAAACAAATGCGCAAATTCGAGAATATACGGCGGCTCCGGTGTATATTTCCGATAATTCAACCGGTGCGCACGAATGGTTGATAGAATTTACCAAACCGCCACAAAATATTACGGAATTTGCCAAATATTTAGATGAAGAGTTGAAAAACCTGAACTCCGATTATGCGGCAAAACGACACCGTGATTTGACTTTGCGAATGCCCATTGTTCATATTGCAAAAGACAATTTGTTTTATACATGGCTGAAAGAAAAAGGAAAACTCGGCGGACAACATAAAATACCGCGCTTGGCAAACTCCCGCGTGTATATTGACGAATTGCTTAGAATGAACTCAAAATAAAGCACTGTGAAAACCGGTATAAGTTTTTTAATTTTCTTTTTTATACGGCTTGTGTATAATATTAGCATTATCAGCTCGTTTGATGCAAAAGCCGATAGAATTTATACCGATGCTTTTGAGGATATTTATGTGCTCTCCGGCAGTTCTTTAACAAAATATGATTTTAAAGGACGCAAGCAATGTGTGTATAACAGCTCGAACGAAGAAAACATTTCGCAGATTGACTGTAAAAACACGATGAAAATATTGCTTTTCTTCGAGAACCGAAACAGTATTCGTTTTTTAGATAATCAGTTGGCGGAAATCGGTGATGAAATTTTACTTCAAGAAAAAAACATTTACGGAAATGTGCTTGTTTGTTCATCGGAATCGGGCGGAGTGTGGGTTTTTGATAAATCGGAAAAAACATTAATCAAATTCGACGCCGGTTTTAGAGAGTTGTTCCGAAAAAATCTTTTTGATGCCGATTTTGATGCGGAGTATATGAAAGCAGAAAACAATATGCTCTTTATTAAACAAGCGAACAAAGGGATTTCCGTGTTTGACAATATCAGAAATTTCAATTTCGTAATAGAAAAAAACATAGTCGGCGATTTTTCCGTAAATAACTCACAAATTCAGTTTTTTGATAAGGCACAGAATGTTTTTTCTTTATATGATTATGAAACCGACGAGCAAAATGATATTCCTTTGCCGAGCAGCATAGATATAAAAGATGTCCGGCAAGTTGCATCTTTTGCTGTTTTCTTTGATGCAGAAAAAATATATATCTCAAAAATTGTCAGTGAAAAAATAAATAAGCCATAAAAATGGCGGCAATAATTCCCACAAAGTCGGCAATCAGCCCGGCAGTTACGGCATATCTTGTGTTTTTTATACCCACAGAACCAAAATATACGGCAATAATATAAAAAGTCGTATCCGTAGAACCTTGCACAACGGAAGCTACTCTGCCGATAAAAGAGTCGGCTCCGTGTGTTTTCATGGACTCAATCATCATTCCGCGCGCACCGGTTCCGCTCAGGGGTTTCATTAATGCCGTAGGCAAAGCTTCAATAAAATCGGTGTTTATGTGCATTGCTTCAAAGGCAAAAGAAAAGCCGGCAATTAAATAATCCATTGCTCCGGAAGTTCTGAACACGCCTATGGCAACTAAAATTGCCACCAAATAGGGTATAATTTGCACCGCAGTTTTAAACCCGTTTTTTGCACCCTCGATAAAGGCTTCATACACATTCACTTTTTTTACTGCCGCCGGAACTATAAATAAAATAATGATGCTGAATAATATAAAATTACTTGCCACCGAAGATATTTCCGTAATTTGTTCTTTGGGAAGTTGCCCTAAGTACAAGATAATTCCGACAACAATTAAAGTAAGCGTTCCGAGATAGAGCAAAACTACTTTGTTGAGTAAATTAATTTTTTGATATATGGAAACCGTGATTAAACCGGCTAAACTCGAGAAAAAAGTTGCCAGCATAATCGGAATAAAAATATCGGAGGGGTCGGCAGCTCCGAGTTGTGCTCTGTAAACCATAATGCTTATGGGAATTAAGGTCAGCCCGGAAGTGTTTAAGACCAAAAACATAATTTGTGCATTGCTTGCCGTATCTTTCTTTTTGTTGCTTTCCTGCATTTGCCCCATGGCTTTCAGCCCAATAGGGGTTGCCGCATTATCCAAACCGAGCATATTGGCTGCCACATTCATAACAATGGAGCCGTATGCGGGGTGGTCTTTTTCGAGTTCGGGAAAAATTTTTCGAAAAAAAGGATTGATTATCTTAGAGAGCATCGCAATGACCCCGCCTTTTTCGCCAATACGCATAATTCCCATCCATAAAGACAAAACGCCGGTTAAACCCAGCGAAATTTCAAAGGCAAGCTTTGCCGAGCTGAAAGTTTCGTTCATCATTAAGGAAAATATTTGCGTATCTCCCAAGAAAATCAGCTTTATAAGCCCCGTTATAAAAGCAATAACAAGAAAAGCTATCCAAATATAATTTAAGACCATGGGGATTTATTAAATTATAAAAATGTCTAAATATCAAAAAAGCATGGTTTCCGCAAAATTCGGGAGAATCGGCACTTCCCAAACATTGTGTTTGTAGGCAATTCTCATGAAACTTTCCATAGCGCAAATATAAAAAAAATACGCAAAAGCCTTTCAAGCATTTTTATTCTTTGTTTATTTCATTTTTATGTAATACTTTCGGTCAGTATTTCATAAGTATGAACAAAGACTTTACATGGTTTAAGATTTTGAAGAAAGGTGTTTTATTTGTTGCACCTTTATATTTGCTTTGGTTTTTGTATATTGAAAGCATGCCTTTATACTATAATCGCCCGACCAATACGCGCTGGTATTTTATCAAAGAAAGTTTAAAAGGCACTTACCCCTTGCCGGATGCAAATAAAATTTTTCTGGGAGAGTCGAGAGTAAATGCCGGAATTGATTTTACGAAAATTCCCGGTGCATACAGCTTTGCATCCGGTGGCGCAACCCCCATTGAAATGTTTTATATTTTAAAAAAATACCTGAAAAATAACAAAAGCCCGGATACGGTTTTTGTTTCTTTTTCGCCGCGTTTTTTATCGGAAACATTTGCTTTTTGGCATTTTGCCGTTCGTAATAATCTCTTCGATTTTTCGGAGATGAATGAAATTCTTAAAGAAAAACAAGCAGAAGATACTGTTTTAGCTTGCCTGCCTTTTTGCAATTTTATTTTATATAAAGCCGATTACCTATCCTATTATCAGTCGGATGTATTATACAGTAATGTCTTTGGAAATTTATCGAAAAACAAAGCTATGATTGATTCTATGTTAAAAATGCGCGGCGGCAGATACCATAGAGGATTAAAAGATTCTTGTTCCGATTTGAATTATGAAACTAAATATGCCCGCTTTACACCCTCTCCCCTGCTTGATGCTTATTTTAACAAGATACTTGCTTTATGTTCGCAAAACAACTGTAAAACAATTTTTTTTTCAATGCCGGTAAACCAAAGCTCATACAAAAATCTTAAAGCCGAATTTATTGCCGGATATGCGGATTATATGCGGCAAAAGCAAAAACAATTTCCGAATTGTATTATTTCCGACAGTTTATACAGCTATCCGGATAAATTTTTCGGTGACGAATCGCATCTAAACTCAAAAGGCAAAGAAATTTTTACTGCCCGATTTTTGAGAAAATACAAGAAGTCGGAATGAAGAAAATACGGGTTAACAAGTATACCTAAGTAAAATTGCAAGCTTCCACTTGCCAAACGTAAAAAGCTGATAGAAAGGTAGAAACACACCTCGATTATTATATAAAATAAATATTAACGACTAATATATAAATAACCGACATAAATTTTCTCAATGGTAGTTACAGGTATTAGCAAACGAAGCTATAAAAAGTAATTCAATTTGAACTACCTGCTTGCTCTTTCAGACCACATCGACCCTACTGAGTTACTCCTATTCTATTTTCTTATTCTTTGAATCCTTTAAAAGCAAAGCTCCGTTATTAATTGATTCTATTTTAATTACATTCAGAGAATCCCTTTTTCTGATAAGTTTAATTTCTTGCTCAATTTTATTAAAATGAACATCAGTTTCTTTCTGAGCTGTTATTGCATTATTGTGTGTAATAAATGAAATAATAATTCCAATTACAATTGACAGAGTTCCAATGTTTATAGACCGATTAGCTTTTTTATTCGATTTTTGCGTGTTTAGCTCATTAATTCTATAAGTAATCGGAATTAAATATATGTTTTGAATTCTGTTTATATAGAAAATTGATAGATCACAATAGATACTAGCATCTTTTAGGGAAGAAATTGCCCCTTTAAAAAATACAAAATTCACTTCATGAATGCCTTCATATAATGCTTTAAATTTAGAAAAAAAATCGATTAATTCTTTAGTTGAATATGTGTCAATTTTATTTTCTTCAAATCTATCTTTAAGTTGTTTGAATTGATTGAGTAAACTTTCTTCATTTGTGTGAAATACCTTGATTGAATCTTCAAACTCTTTTTGTAAAATTTTATCTATCATGGCAAATTATCTATATTTATATCAAAATTATTTAATAGTTCAGAGATTTTTTGATTTAGCTTTTGATTAAAGTTTGTAAAATTATCATTTTCCCAACCATCTTCTTTTTCAATAAAACTAGCCAAATTAAATCTATTTACCTTCTCTTTGTTGATATTTTCGACATAATCATTTAAACTATTTCTTCGGCTGTTATAAAGAGAACTGGAACTTTCTGGGTAATATCAGGATTATTTTTAACAAAAAAATCATAAAAAAATTTCCCATTTACATTAAAAGAAGAGTCATCTTCCTTTAGTTGTAAATCTATTACGAACAAATCAATATTATCAATTCTTTTCAAAATAGAATTGATATAACTCCTAGCTTCTGCCTCTTTATTTCCTCCACTAAAACTTTTTGCTATATTTCCCCTAAAATTAAAAAAATCATCATCTGTAATAAAATTGGGGTAACAGTTATAACGAGAACTTAAATGTTTTTTTAGAGATTTAAAATGGGAATAATTATCTTCTATTATTACTATGTTTTTCATTTTATAAATTTTTAATTGGTATACTTATTTTAAAAACATCTTCTGTTTTATCTACAAAAACTTCACCTTTAGTTTTATCCTTGAGAATGTTATGTATTAAGTTTAAACCATCTTTTTTATTTTTGTTTAACTTTCGGTTAAAAGCCTCTATGTCTGCTATTCGATTGTCATAATGGTTATTAGAAACACAAAAATAAAGAATATTTTCGATTTCTAATAAATCTATATTGAGGTTTAATTTATTTTCGTAATTAATTGAATCATAGTGGTCATGGATAACATGCTTTCTAATATTGTAAAGAAGTTCAAAAGAAAGTTCCTTCAAGATGGTTTCAGGATATGAAAAATCAATATTTAAATCTTCTTCACTTATGTTATTATTATAATTTAAATATGACAAATCTCTAAGAGGATTAATGGTATCTTTTTCAAATGTCAATACAAATTCGTAATTATTTTCGAATTCATATATAAGATCTTTTATTTTATAATCTTTGGGCTCAATATTAGATGACTCTATTTTTGAACTTATTGCCATTAAGTGTATTTTGTTTGTTAAATATTCAATTGATTTCTTTAGATCTAATTTTGATTTGTTAAATAAATC
>PDWJ01003880.1_pt1 | contig 17365 bp, 11 predicted proteins | sample 1430881 | NCBI WGS metagenome assembly PDWJ01 (sample SAMN01162460, study PRJNA174530) | Oral metagenome, whole genome shotgun sequencing project. | biome: Marine environment; feature: Marine mammal; material: Swab sample of the gingival sulcus; isolation source: swab sample of gingival sulcus...
GCCATCGACTTCGGTATTAAACGAGCCATCAGGCTGCTGATAAACGGTATCACCGTTACCATCGGTGCCTTTAACAACGATGGTTTTATTATCGGCATTAACGTTATAGGTCACTGTTGATACTTCGTTATTGGCATCAACCGTCACCACCGTTCTTGTTCCTGCGCCATCAATAAAGTTTACGGTATCATAGGCCTTGACAAAGTCTACCGCAGTACCATTACCCTGTAAATTCCAGCCGCTGTTTAACACATCATCAATCGTTGCCGCATTGGATTTCTGCGCGTCAGTCAGGGTCGGCGCGGCAACAACAGAAGCGCTGTCCGGCGCAACCAGCGGATTGCCTGCTGTCCCCGGCAAGGTACTGGCAACATTGGCCAACGTCATTGGCGTGGTGGTGTTGCCCTCGCCATTTTGCATTGAGGCAATCACATCAGCCGGCTGTACGGTAGTGCCCGAACCATCCGGGGCGGTATTAAAGGTGCCATCGGCCTGCTTATAGAGCTTATTGCCATCGGCATCGGTATAGACTACCGGCAGCTGGGCAGGCTTAGTTACCGCTGTATTGAGAGCAGTCAACGCATCACCGACATTATTATAGTCGGCAGTATTGCCACTGCTGGGATCACCGTCTGTTAGAGTATAGGTTGGTGCTGTTAGCTTTCCATCTGTGCCAACGGTTACACCACCACCGAAGTTCGCCGCGGTTGTTTGGGCGACATTGTCCAATACCACATTAGTAGCATGGAGCTGACTGCCGTTGATGGCATCGGTTGAGGTCTCTGAAATTTCACCGGGCGCGACATTAACAATTTGTTTCTCAAACCCTGCTTTTCCTACAGAAACCACCCCATTGGCCGTACCGGCAAAACCGCCGTAAGTTATACCACCAACTGTAGCATCAGTAACTTGAGCAAATGCTTTTGTTTCAGCCTGCTCACCTAGGGCAACTGAATTTTCATGTTCCGCTTTGGCATCAAAACCTAGAGCCAGTGATTTATTTTCGGTTGCTTGTGAGCGATAACCCATGGCAACAGCTTCTTGGGAACCACCATCGGTTCCAGCCACAGTTCCTTGGCCAATAGCAATAGAGTCATTAGTCCACGCTTTCCCCCCTTGGGTAGCGAGTGAGTCTTCTCCCGCAGCTGTTGAGGCATTTCCCATTGCTGTTGAGTATTTCCCCTCAGCCGTTGAATAATTGCCCATTGCCGTTGAAAAATCGCCGTTGGCTTCTGTATGATTACCCATTGCCGTTGAGTAATTTCCATTAGCCTGCACTGCTCCGCCCATCGCCGTTGAAAAATCTCCAATAGCTTTTGAGCCTGAACCCATTGCCGTGGCTGCCTGTCCTGAGGCCGTTGTGCTAGAGCCCATCGCGGTTGAAGCAGTGCCATCAGATGTCGTGTTATAGCCCAAGGCTATCGCTTTAATTCCAGAGGCTGTTACTTCACTGCCAATCGCTGCCGAATAATCCCCTGAGGCTGTTGCTTTACTACCCACCGCGAATGCAGTCGATCCTGAGGCTGTTGAGCTATAACCCATCGCCGTTGAATAAACTCCGGAAGCGGTTGTTGAAGCACCCATGGCCGTTGAGAAATCCTTTGAAGCAGTTGTATTTTTCCCCATTGCCGTTGAGTAGTCTCCCTCAGCCGTTGTCCCATACCCCATCGAAACAGCTGATGAACCTGTGGCAGAATTGCTTCCATTTCCACTCAATACTACAGCATAGGCACCCTCACTTTTAGTATTCGTGCCAATAGCAATACCATATTGGTCTGTTGCCTGTGCGTTTACACCAGCAGTAATAGAATAAAGCCCCGTTGCTCCGGCTTTATCTGTGATACCACCTTTGTTTGTTGTCGCGTCACCAGCTGCTTGAGTCATATAAGGATCGTTAAAATGGAAATAAGTCTCAGGTGCAGCACCTGCTATAGCTTCTTTTAGTTGAGAAACATTAACTGCATCATTGTCATCAGTGCCTGCTTCCAGTCCAGTAATTTTATTGGTCGTCGCATCGGTAACCACATTGCCAACCGTGGTCTTGGTAAACTCAACTTCGTCTTTTGTGGCAACAGTTACTTTCGGACCTGCCTGGGTAATCTTGATATTCTTACCGGCATCAATGGTAACCATGTCACCATTTTTAACTTTTTCTTCGCTGCTACCCTCCACTTCACCATCAGAAGCAGACGTTGTCAGTTTAAAACCGGCGGCCTTTAACTGGGCCACATTCACCGCGTCAGTATCCCGGGTACCCGCTGCGACACTGGTGATTTGACGAGTCTTCTCTGTACCGTTACCTATTGACACGGCACCGGCGTTTGCTTTCCAAGTACGATTTTCTTTATCTCCACCTGCATCTAGCGGGTCTACACCGATATACGCCCAGCCTTCCACATCGGCAACACTGCCTTCACCCAGTGCCACACCGGAACCAACAGTAGCTACTGCACTGTCCCCTAGTGCAACGGAAGCAAATCCGTCAGTTTGTGCATAATGTCCCAGTGCAACCGACTTTGCTGCATTTGCCTTAGCATCATTACCTAAGGCTGTCGCATAGATGAAGCCATCCGGGGCTGCTGTTTCTTCACCTGCAAATGCACCCGAACCTATTGCAACTGAACCCGAACCACTAGCTCTAGAGTCCAAACCAATAGATATAGAAAATTCCCCGTCAGCATCAGTCTGCTTACCCAAAGCAATCCCGGTATCTCCGGTGGCTTCGGCACCTTCACCCAGAGCCACCGTGTCTTTCGCTATTGCTTGAGCCTTATGACCTAAAGCTGTAGAGTTTTTACCTACTGCTCTTGCCTCATAACCAACGGCAAGCATATTAGAAAGGTCTTGTGTTACCTGACCATCAGGAGAGCCGGCATAGGCATCATATCCCATCGCAATGGCATTAACACCGGTGGCTTTTGCATTCAAACCAGCCGTCATAGAGAAATCGCCTTGTGCACCACCGAGTTCACGAAGTCCGGCCAAGTTATCATCACTAGCACCTGTTTGACCATTGTTCTCATTCATATGGAAATAGGTATCTTGAGATGCCACTGCATAAAGTTGACTGCCGTTGATGGCATCGGTTGAAGTTGCCGAGATTTCACCCGGTGCGACGTTGATAATCTGTCTATCCGCATCAATCGCGCCGACGGAAACAACGCCGGTTGCCGTTCCCGCAAAGCCACTATAAGAAACTCCGTTCACGGTCGCATCATTAACCTGTACAAAAGCTTTATCGGCCGAATTATTGCCTAAAACAATAGCGTTATCCTGAGTTGTGACAATATTACTTCCTAAAACAAAAGTATTGTTATTAGCAATTGTATTGTTGTTACCAATTGAATAAGAACTATTTCCCGATACGGTGCTGGGGTCACCAAATGCACCAGAGTTTGCACCGCTTACAGTATTATCCACACCAACAGAGATACTTTTTTCTCCACTTGCTGTTGCGCCACTACCAATAGCGATACCTTTTTTATCCGATACGGTAGCAGACCTGCCAATAGCAATACCTTCTTTAGCAGTAGTTTCAGATTTAGCATCAGTACCCATGACGATTGAAAAATCGCCATCAGCCTCCGCTACACCCTTTCCTTTACCACCACTACCGATGGCAACTGCATCTAGACCATCAGATGAGTTGTCTAAACCCGGAGATTGATGACCAATAACAATAGCAATACTTTCAGCACCATTCGTAACTTTTGCATTACGACCAATAGCAATATTTCTATAAGAGTTAGTTGTTGTTTCAGCACCACTACCAATTGCGATATCGTCCCAGTTTTTCGCCTTAGCTTCAAAACCAACAGCAATTGACTGCTTAGCACTGGCAACGCTATTAAAACCTAAAGCCATTGAGCTCTCAGCTATTGCCTGTGCTTCAGTACCCATTGCTACGGTATTGGCTTCTTCCGCTAACGCCTTGGTACCTATAGCTATAGATTGTCCGGTCTCTGTGCCAGCAGCCGTACCTTTAGCTTTGCTCTCAAGACCTATCGCAATATTATTGCTGGTTTTTAAACTATCACCGCCGGCAAAGTTATTGGCCTCTTTACCAATTGAGATGTTGTTATCTGCGGCTTTTGTATATGTCCCTTCCGGGTAGTTACCGGGACGGTCGGTAAAAGTTCCTTCACCAAAATTGACACCGGCATCAGGTCCTATAGAAACATTGCTGCCACCAAAGATTTCTTTGCCGGCATCTTTGCCAATGGCCACATTGCGTCGGCCAACCAATCTATTGCCTGCACTTTTTCCGATTAACACATTGGTTGCACCAACAACATCTCTCCCAGCTTCATTACCTAAGTAAACGGCATCATCACCGGTATTGACATTGGTCCCCGCCCGCGTACCAATAGCAACACTATTTTTTGCTCTGTTTTGGTTGCCCGCTTCCTCACCAATGGCCACATTGCGTTCATTGTAAGAAGTTGAAATCTGACCCGGACCTGAATCCTGACCAATAGCAATACTACTTTCTCCTAAAGACCTACTCCTTGCACCTAAAGCAATACCACCATCTGCCCCTTTTTCTGTATGTGACTTCGTACCGATAGCAATAGAATTATCACCCTCAACTTGAGCAGCACCTTCTCTCTCTCCAGATCCAATCGCAACAGCGTTATTACCGGTACTTTTAGTGTTTTCACTACCCCCTTTATACTGGGTGCCAATAACGATGGTATAATCACCTTCTGCAAAGACATCATTACCTAGGGCAATGGTTTGATCACCCGTTGCATGTGTTCTGACACCCACAGCAACACTCTCGCCAATACCACCTGTGACTGAGTCAAAACCTATAGCAACAGCAGCAGCACCACTAGCCCCGGCATGGGCGTTGGTTCCAATGGCAATAGCGTCAGGTCTATCGGCAACAGTATTCTTTCCACACAGGACCCTACCATTGAAACCGGGGCCGTCTTCAAAGGTACAAACACCTGCATAAGCCTGTCCACCATTTAGTGCTAGCAATACTGCTACCGAGAGTATTTTTAATTGACCACTAAAAGGCATGCACGACACTTTCTTGTAACGGCTCTCACTTTTACCATTTCCTTCGGAAAGCTCGGATACAACCGCAAAAGATTGTTTTACTTTTGACTGGATAATCTTGTAAATTCTGTTCATGTTCTCTCCCGCTTTTTATAGGTGGCAATTAAAAAGTGACAGTAAATATTTACCAAATATTTACCTGAAAAATAATATTTACTAAATATTTACTTGACTTGCCATATATTTGTTGTGTTTGGTCTGAAAAAATCGTTAAAAGAACAATTTTAAAACAGAACCTGACATAATTGAGTAGTGCTGGCCATATAAAGAAATACCAAATTAGCAGAGGAACATTTTGAAATTATACTAATTTTCAAGAAAGAAGCCTAACTGTCTTTGCTGGTCAGATATCTCGCCCGTAAGAAAATTTCTCCAAAAAAATATTGACAAAATCTTCGTATCATTTAATCTCAAAACATTGATTTTTGTCGCGACAGGAATAATACATTTTACTTAAAAAAAATATTTCAAAAAATGATGGATCTTTGGTTTTCCGGAAAAGATTGCAGTATTTTTACAGTATATTGGTGGCGCCGTTCTTAATAGAACGGAGTCATAACACTGTTGCAATGCCGGCTCCGTAGTTTCCGCGGATTCGCAATTGCAGAAAGGATATCAATAAGGGCCGCGGGTAAAACCTGCGGTCCTTTTTTTTGGGTTTAGTTATTTCGGGAGTTGTAACAGGTATAGAAATATTGGGATAAATCAAGAAAAGGAGGATGGTTGATGGTTGGAACAATTGACGATAACGGATTTTTTGGCGAGTTTGGCGGCTGTTTTGTCGAGGATTCTCTTGTCCCGGCGGTAAGGGAGGTGGAAAGAGGATTTGCGGAAATTACCACAACCGAAAGGTTTCAGCGTGAGCTCACCACTCTTTTAAGGCATTACGCCGGCAGGCCAACCCCGTTGTATTTCGCGCGGGAGCTGACCAGATACGCCCGGGGAGCGAAGATATATCTGAAACGCGAGGATCTGCTCCATACCGGCGCCCATAAGATCAACAATACCCTTGGGCAGGGGCTGCTTGCCCGTGAAATGGGGAAAAACAAGATTATTGCCGAAACCGGCGCCGGCCAGCATGGTGTCGCTACCGCCACTGTCGCGGCACTGCTCAATATGGAATGCACGGTTTTTATGGGAGCGGAAGATATCAGAAGACAGGCTCCCAATGTCTCAAGAATGAAACTGCTCGGCGCTGATATAGTAGCGGTGAGTGAAGGGCAGGGCACCTTGAATGACGCGATAAATATGGCGTTGCGCTATTGGGCCGACAATATGGAGGAGAGCTTCTATCTGCTTGGTTCGGCGGTAGGCCCTCATCCTTATCCCTTTATGGTGCGTGAATTTCAGAAAATTATCGGCCAGGAAGCGAAAAAACAGATTGTTGAACAGACAAAAAGGCTGCCGGATCTGCTTGTTGCCTGCGTTGGTGGCGGCAGTAACGCCATCGGACTTTTTACCGACTTTATCGATTCTGAAGCGCAGCTGTTGGGGGTTGAGGCTGCCGGCAAGGGGGTCGATACCGGGCGGCATGCCGCGACCTTGAGCAGGGGCCGGGTTGGGGTGCTTCATGGCAGTAAATCACTGGTTCTCCAGAACAGTGCCGGCGAGCTACAGGAGGCCTATTCGATATCAGCCGGACTGGATTATCCCGGAGTGGGTCCGGAACACTCCTTTTTATGCAAAAGTAAAAGGGCCCGCTATGAAAGTATTACCGATGAGGAGGCTCTGGACGCCTTTGTCCTGCTGTCACGGCTTGAAGGAATTATTCCGGCCCTTGAAAGTGCGCATGCGGTTGCGGCGGCAATAAAAAACGCCAGGGAGATGGAACCGGAGGCGAGCATTATCGTCAATCTTTCCGGAAGGGGCGACAAGGATCTGGATAATGCCCTGCAACATATCGGCAGTCTTGATCGTGTTGAGATAAAACGATAGACAACCGGCGGCAATATCGCTCTTGAAAAAACAGACGATACCGGATATTACGCCTGGGCCAGCGTGCCGGTATCGTTTGGAAAATTTGTTTTGTTGGCGGAGATAAAGACGATTTTTTTCCGCTATTCTATTGGGATCGAATCGATATCGCCTGGTTTGCCATTGTCAGCCGGCTGGTTCTGCCGCGGCGATAACGGTTCGGTTTCCGGGAGGATTTGTTTCTCGACTGGCTGTTGCCCGCTCTCTTCGGGTTCTTCCTGCCGAAAAGATGGCGATGGTTGTGTTATCTTTTTGCGGGGAACAGGAGTTTCAAACGCGGCAGGGAAAAAATCTTCCCCAGCGGTGAGCGGCTGTTTGAATACTGCCGTCAGCCCCTCAACAGTTTCAACAACATTGACCAGCTCCCAGCCTGATTTGCCATATTGATTGAGTGATTGTTCGACTTCCTCTTCATCAAGAAAGGCGTCACCGAGCAGTCCCTCCTTTTTCAAGGGATAGTGGATCAGCTTATATCCCCAACGCATCCGTCTATTCTCCTTTGAAATGATCATCCTGGAAAATTCCCTCAAGGATCTGGCCATCGGCCTGTTGCTGCCGGCCATACCCGTTGCGGCGGCCCGCCCGGAAAAGGCCGATATAGCTGCTGCCATCTGCTGAGCGGAGTTCGCCCTCGCCATCGGGCAGATCATTTTTAAAGCCGCCGGTATATATCGAGCCGTCGGCATAGCTGAGTTTACCGTTGCCTTCAAGCCTGCCCCTGACAAAGCTGCCTTCATAGCTGGAGCCATCGGCGAAAAGATATTTACCGTGTCCGGAAAACAGATCGTCTGCGAACTGGCCATCGTAGAGCGAACCATCAGGATAGTTAAGAATTCCCTTTCCCTGCTTGCGGCCTCCGGCAAAGCTGCCTTCATAACGACGACCGTCCTGGTAGCTATAGACCCCTTTGCCCTCGATCCTGCCATCGATAAATCCGCCGCTATAGCAGTCTCCTTTCGGATAGACCAGAGTGCCCTGACCGTGCATCACCCCGAGTTTAACATCTCCTGAATATCGGCGGCCATCGTTAAACCATACTTCATCGACCTTTCCGGTCACCATCGTTCCCTCGATCCTGTTGACAATCTTGTCCCAGCGGACGACATAGGCGGCGGTAGAGTCTTCCGGCTCGAGAAAATCTTCATTGGGATTATAGTCGTCTATTGGTATGGTCGCAGTCTTTTGTTCGACGGCGACTGGAACAGCACTCTCGTCTGTTGCGGGTGGACTGGCTGGCATCGAAGCTGTCGCGCCCAGATCCTGCTGGGTTATCTCTTCGTCAGGTTTTGCCCGTAACCCTTGAATAAAACGGCCCTTGTATTTGCTGCCATCGCTGTTTGTCTGCACCCCTTCGCCATTGGGCAGACCACCGGCGAAATCTCCGGAGTAGCTTGAGCCATCGGCATAGTGCATCGTTCCCGTTCCCTCCATCTCCCCGGCCCTGAACTCGCCTTTATACTGGCGGCCATCGGGAAAAATCAGTACTCCTTCACCATCATAGCGGTTTCGGACAAACATCCCTTCATAATGCCTGCCGTCGGCGCTGTCAAGGATCCCGTAGCCATGACGGTTGTCTCCCTTGAATTCACCGCGATAACGCGATCCGTCAGGATATTCTCTTTCTCCTTTGCCTACGGGCTTGCCGTTATGGAAAAAGCCCTTGTACCAGCTGCCGTCAGCGAAAAGTAATTCTCCATGTCCTTCGAGCATCCCGTTGCGGAACTGTCCCCGATATCGTCGATTGTCGGGATAGCGCATCTCGCCGAAACCGTGAAAGCGGCCAAGGCTGAACTCGCCATTGTACTCGGTATTGTTGGCGAGAATCATCATCCCCTTGCCGTCAATGACCCCGTTGACAAAGGAGCCGTTATATTTTCGCCCATCCGGGTGAGTCAAGGCCCCTTCACCGTGAAAACGACCGTGCAGCAGTTGCCCGGTATAAAGAGAACCATCAGGAAAACTGAGGATGCCTTTTCCTTCCATCAAACCGTTGCTGAACTGCCCTTCGTATCTTCGCCCATCCTCACCAATATATACGCCGGTGCCATTACGGCAATCGCCCTGGACGCATCCTTTTTCGGCACTGGCAGCGGCAGGAGTTGTTCCGGTGATAACAGTACAGAATATGAGAATTCGCAGGGTTGTCTTTTTCATAATTTGGTTGTTTTCTGATGGTTTCCGGTAAAATGATATGCTGGAGAAGGTTAAGTGCGCGAAGATTTTTCCCCAGCTTTTCTGATGTTTCGTTGATAATAGACCCAAAGATAAAGTAAAAGAAGGGAAAAAGCCATTCTTGCCCATAAAATTCCCGTAAATTTACCTCCAATAGCTGCCATCAGCAGGGTATCCTCAAACAGACTGTGGCAGAGACCAAGGAGAAGCATCGCGTTAAAGATCTCTTGTTTGTCGAGCTTTCCTGTTGTTGCTTCACGAATAATCAGGGCGCCGCCATAGCCTATTCCCATCAGCATCCCGACCACCGTCAATGGCGCTGATTTTCCGCTCATTCCAAAATGGGGGAGAATCGGTGAGAGCGCCTTTTCGAGGAAAAGGAGAAAGCCGACCGCCCGAAGCAGTTTCATCACCAGGACAATGCCGCAGATAATAACGAGCATAAATGTGATATTCTTTACCTGATCGTAACACCAGATATCCAGACCCGCTTCTGGTGGAGGCGCCGAGAAGACAAGCCGGGGAACATCCTGCAGCCATCCTCCCCACAGACAGATATGATAAAAGAGCGCGCCATAGATCAGTGCCGAGAAAAAACGGGCGGCAGCTATGGGAAGCACTCCCGCTCCAGCCTTCTTTGAAACGGTAAGTTCCACCGGAAACGAGTGGGCGTAGAGAATGGCAGAGCAGAGAATGGTGATCTGGGCGGAAGTGAGATGGAGTTCCGGTGCGAGGCTGGCGAAAACAGCAATTCCACCATAGATGCTGGTAACAATCGCGGTCGCCCAGACCAGACCAAGTTCTCCCGGCAGCCCGATTATGCTCATTAATGGTTCAAACAGTGTCGAAAAGGCGGCGATTAATCCCAGTTCATCGAGTATCTTGACGATAATGACAACAGGAATAATGATTTTTATCAGCTCCCAGCTCACTGCCCATGTTTCTTGAACAATTTCCTTGAGAAATAATAATATTTTTCTTTTCAAGGGTGGCTCCTTTTCTGCTTTGCTGCTGGCAGGGCAAGGGTGGGGGTCTCAACGATCCTGTCGCTTTCCGGCTGGCATGCTGCCCTGTGTCAGCAGGGTCAACTTCGATAATCGGCGTTAATTCTTATATAATCGATTGAAAAGTCACAGGTATAAATCTCGGCGCTTTCCCGGCCCTGTCCCATCTTTACCGTCAGAGTAAAATCCTTTTTTTTGAGCACTGTGGTGGCACGCTCTTCCGCTTCTCTGCCAAGACCAGTTCCCCCCGCCACCAGCTGGACGTCATCGAAAAAAAGGTCTACCCGAGCCGGATCAAACTCTACGCCGGCACGACCAAGAGCCATAAAGATCCTTCCCCAGTTGGCATCTTCACCAAAAAACGCCGTTTTCACCAGCGGCGAGTTGGCAACGGTTCTTGCCAGCAGTTCCGCCTCGGAGCTGCTGCTGGCCTGTTCGACCCTTACCGTTACCGTCTTTGTCGCGCCTTCACCATCAGCAACAATCTTTACTGCCAGTTCGACCAGAAGATCCTTGAGCGTTTCGGCAAAACAGCGGCCATCCCCGTCTGCAACAGTGGCAATCTCCTTGTTGCCGGCGGCGGCACTCGCCATTGCCAGCGCCATATCGTTAGTACTGGTATCGCCGTCAACGGTTATCCGGTTGAAGGTCTGGTCAACTCCTTTTTTTAGTGCCTGTTGCAGGCTGGCCGGAGTAATGGCGGCGTCGGTAAGGATAAAGGCGAGCATGGTTGCCATATTGGGCATAATCATGCCGCTGCCTTTCGCCATGCCAACCAGGGTTATGGGGGTAGTATCGACAACAGCTTTCCGTTTCGCGACTTTAGGGGTAGTATCGGTGGTCATTATTGCCCGGGAGACATCGGCGAAACCGTCTCTTGACAACTGGGCGATCAGATCGGGGATACCCTTTTCAAAGGCGGTGATATTGAGCTGCTCACCAATGACTCCTGTCGATGCCAGCAGCACCTTTTCCGGAGAAATTCCCAGCTGCTTCGCGACAATGTCACTGGTGGCAAGAGCTGTTGTTATGCCATTTTCACCTGTACAGGCATTGGCATTGCCACTGTTGATAAGAATGGTTTGTGACAGACGATCTTTCTGAAGCCGCTCGATATCGATTAACACCGGGGCGGCTTTAACCTGGGAAGAGGTGAAAACGCCCGCCGTTACGCAGGGAGAATCAGCGTGTATCAGCGCCAGATCAAGTCTGTCAGCGTAGCGTATCCCTGCATCGACCGCTGAAAAGGAGAATCCATCTATTTTCATCTTTTTCTCCATCGATTTTCCTGATTTTGTTATCAACCAAAAACACCGTCTTGAGGTAAAAAGAGGCTATTCTTTGCTTGCAGAACATCTTTTTCCGGGTACAATCAAATCGTTTTGCTCTTTCTGGCAAAGATAGCAGGAAAAAGCCGATACGGCCAGCATCTATTCACGATTTCCGCGTTTTTCAACATAACACAAGCTATATTATGGAATTTATCAGCGTAAACAGCACCTTTTACTCCTTGTTGGTTTTTTCAATAGATCTGATCGTTCGAATCGGCATTTCGGTGAAGGTGATCATGAACAAGCGAGCCTACTCCGTCACCCTTGCCTGGCTGCTGGTAGTACTCTTTGTCCCCTTTGCCGGCGGTATCTGTTATTTTCTCTTTGGCACCAATCGTCTTCCCGGTAAACGGGTGGCACGGGCCAAGATGTCCTATACCACATATATGTCCTGGCTGCAGAGCCTTAAAGACAGGGTTTTGGTTGAAGACAGGTTTTTTGCGGAGCGTTTTCTGCCGCTGCAGCGGCAAGCGGAGAAACTTGTTGGAATCCCTGCCATGGCGGGAAACAGGATTGAGCTGCTCTTTACTCCGGAAACAATAATCGGCGCCATTCTCGAAGCGATAGAGAATGCTGTTTCAAGCTGCCATATGGAGTTTTATATCTGGCAGGAAGGCGGCCTTATCGACAGCGTCAATCAGGCTCTTATCGATGCGACAAAACGGGGAGTAGCCTGCCGCTTGCTGCTTGATTCTCTTGGCAGCAGGGAATTTCTGCAGAGTGGTACCGCAGAAAAAATGCGAACGGCCGGGATCAGGATCGAAGAGTCCCTGCCTACCGGGTTGTTTGCCGCTTTTTTTTCGCGGGTGGATATTCGCAATCATCGAAAGATTGTGGTCGTTGACGGCAATCTGGCCTTTACCGGCAGCCAGAATATGGCCGATCCCGATTATTTTAAAAAGGAGATGGGGATAGGCAACTGGATAGATGTTATGGCCCGGGTCGAAGGGCCTGTTGTTGAGACCCTTGCCGGCACGTTTTTTTCCGACTGGTTTCTCGAGCGAGAGAGGGAAAATCTCAACTTTTCACCGCTTATACTCGAAAATATCTCCAAAGCGCAGCAGGCAGGCGATATAAAATCACTGCCACGAGCGGGAGAGGTTCCGATCCAGTTTGTTCCTTCCGGGCCGGGGCCAGAGGCAGAGAGTATCCGCGATCTGCTGTTGACCGCAATCTATTCGGCCAGGGAAGAACTGGTTCTTACCACTCCCTACTTTATTCCCGGTGAAGCCCTGGAGGTCGCGCTGAAGTCAGCGGCGGAGCGCGGGGTAAAGGTAAAGATTATCCTGCCCGAAGAAAATGATTCGATAATGGTGAAATATGCCAGCCGCGCTCATTATGAAGAACTTGTTCAGGCGGGAGTGGAGATATATCTCTTTGCGGGAGGGCTGCTGCATTCAAAGACAATTACCGTTGATGGCAAACTCTCTCTCTTTGGCTCGGTAAATCTTGATATGCGCAGTTTCTGGCTGAACTTTGAAGCAACCCTCTTTATTTACAGCGAGGATTTTACCCGCAAGCTGGTTGTTCTTCAGCAGCAGTATCTTGAGCAGTCAACCCTGCTCGATATCTCTGTCTTTGCCAAAAGAGGGACTTTTGAGCGTTTCAAGGAAAATCTCTATCTGCTGGTCTCACCCCTTCTCTGATTGCGGCAAGGCTGTTTGAGAGATTTCCGGCATCTGCTGAAAAAGATGGCACCGAGTGGAAATACCTATCGGAGTTTTACCCGGGGCAAAACTCCGATAGGGTATGGAGCAGATAACAGCCTGTTGTTAACAGCAGACTGTCAATTGTGTTAGCGCACGTTTAATACCGGGATTGGTGATTTTCTCAGGACACGCAGGGCGGTACTGCCGAGAAAGGTGTCGGCGAGATTTCCCCTGCCCTTGTTGCCCATGACAATGAGATCTGTCTCTGTCGCCTGGGCTGTCTTCAGTATCGACTTGTGCGGATGACCGGTATCAATCTGGGTAGTGATCCTGGCGTTGACCTGGCCAAGATGTTTTTCGATAAGCTTTTTTAATTCGTCAGAACGGCGCTCTGTCTCCTTTTCGATATACTGGGTGGTCGTGATATTTTTTCCCGGTGATCCAAGAAAATAGTAGTTGCGCACATCCTCGACATGATCAATATCACGCTGATTAATGATATTATAGACAAGTATTTCCGCGTCCTCCCGCCAGGCGGCTTCAGCGGCATAGTCAAGGACAGCTCCGGAGAACTGTGAGAGGTCTACACAGGCAAGAATTTTTTTTATTTCCGACATGATACATCCTCCAATAAAAATTTTATGAGTAAAAAAAGTTAGGCCAAAAGGAAAAAATTCCCCGGCAGGTTTTGTCTCACTCCTTATTGCATCATTGACTATTTTTTTGCAAGATAATTCGCAATAATTATCGATATTATTCCCGAAAATTACAGAAGAAGTATACTCTATTTGCGATATTGCCGTTTTCGGGGTTCGGCAGAGATGTCTTTCGGGGAGAATCAAAACCCTTTTTCAAGGGGGTTACTGCTCTTTTTCCTGCCTCTCTTTTTCTTCCTCAATTTTATCGGGTTGTTCTGTGCTGGTCGCGTCCTTAAAGTTTTTGATACCCTTGCCGAGTCCGGCTCCGAGTTCAGGAAGTTTTCCTGCCCCGAATATAACGACGACAATAGCGAGAATAATAAGTAGTTCCCAGATTCCCATTCCAAACATAGTGGTTTCTCCTCCTGAAAAAAGCGCGTGAAGCGTCAGGGGTTAAGTGTTTTCTTCGTACCGGAGAGCGTTTTCCTCTATATATTTCTGCAGTAATATTTTATCAGCCGGCATAATTTTACATTTGGCTTCTTTTGTTAAAAGGCCTTTTAAGGCAGCTGCCTGAGGGGTAATACCTGTTGCCTTTGCCACCGTATCGGGAAATTTCGCCGGATGGGCTGTGGCCAGACATATTATCGGTATCCCAGAGGTCTTGTTGCGCAGGGCGGCACCGACACCAACAGCGGTGTGCGGATCGAGGAGATAGTGATATCTCTGGTAAAAAAGCGCTATTGTATCCTCGACGTCCTGTTCTGATATCGCGCTTGCCGCAAAATCCCTTTTGAGCTGGTCAAGATGACTGGTGAAATCAAGCTTGCCTCGAGCGGCAAAAGACTCCATGATTTTTCTGGTTTTGCTGCTGTCGCTGTCCATGAGATAGTAAAGATAGCGCTCAAAATTCGATGCTGCCTGGATATCCATGGATGGAGAGCTGGTTGCCTTTACCTCTCCCAGGGAATAGTCTCCCGAGCAGATCGCGCGGCTGAGGATGTCGTTGTCATTTGTGGCGAGGATCAGCTGCCGGATCGTCCCTTCGGGAAGCATGCGACGGGCGATATATCCGGCGAAAATATCACCAAAATTTCCTGTCGGGATCGAAAAATCGACCGCGGTCTCTTGTTCGGTGCGGACAATTTCTATGGTGCTGTAGACATAATAGACAACCTGGGCGAGAATCCTTGCCCAATTGATCGAGTTGATTGCGCCAAGATGATACTGCTTCTTGAATTCTGTATCGTTGAAGATCTCTTTTATCCGTGCCTGGCCATCATCGAAAGAGCCTTCTATGGCGATGTTGAATACATTGGCATCGGTGACCGTGGTCATCTGTTTTTCCTGGACCTTACTGATGCGGTCTTTGGGGTGGAGGATAAAAATATTGATACGTTGCTTGCCCCGCACCCCGTAAATGGCGGCAGATCCTGTGTCTCCAGAGGTGGCGCCAATAATATTGAGTACGGAATTATCCCTGTTAAGAAGATATTCAAAGAGATTGCCGAGGAATTGCAGGGCGATATCCTTAAAGGCCAGCGTTGGCCCATGAAACAGTTCGAGAATATGGATATCACCAACCGGCAAAAGCGGTGTTATCGCCGGATTGGTAAAATTGGCGCAGGAACGGTTGATGATTTTCTGAAGATCGGTGGCGGCGATATCATCAATAAAGCGTGACATTATCTCATAGGCGAGCTGCTGATAGTTCAGTTGTTTCCATGAGCTGAAGGTCTCCTTGCCGATTCGCGGAATGGTGCGTGGCAGAAGCAGCCCGCCATCTTCGCCAAGACCCATTATGACCGCTTCTGTAAATGATATCGGTTTGATACCTCCTCTGGTACTCAGGTATTGCATTGTCTTACCCTTTTGAAATCAGTCTGTGGCAATAGGAATTTGTTTTGCCTCGGCCCAGAGACCTTCAAGATCATAGAATTTGCGTTCTTCATAATAAAAGATATGGACAACAACATCATCAAAATCGAGTAATACCCATTTGCCTTCGCCCAGACCTTCGGCCGTTGAGGTTCTGATTCTTTTCGAGCGCAGTTTTGCCTCAATCGCTTCTGCCAGTGCCTGGACGTGCCTGGCCGAAGTCCCGTTCATTATCACAAAATAGTCGGTAAAGCTGCTCAGGCCCCGGACGTCAAGGATGATCAACTCTTCTGCCTTGGTATCAACAGCTGTTTTGGCGCAAAGCCTCGCCAGCTGTTCTGCCGGCATGTCCCGGTACGCTTCTTTTATCTGTTTCATAGTCACTGTTTCCTGCTGGTCCTGGTTGTTTTCCTGCCTCTATAGTTTCGGGGAGGAAATTCAAAACGAACCTTACCATTTTTCTCTAAAACAAGATAGGCGTCAAACGGTTTCTTGCGTTTGGAGATAAATCCGGAGATACGTTCTGTTTTACCATCAGTCAGCAGCTGACTGATATGCCGCGGCTCTATCTCTTTTCCAAGGATTATCTTGCCAATACGCAGCCCGTTTTCTTTGTCGCCATCCAGGGCCGATTCGGAGAGATAGCCTGCCGGGGTTTCAAAAACCCTGGTATTGTCAATAGGGGAGATTCCCAGCGGAGCACTTTCTCTTATTGTCTCAAGATCAAGATTATCCGCAGAATCTGCGAACATGAACTCGATCTTGTTGTTTTTCAGTTGTACCGATGCGGTAAAGGGTTTTCCCTTTTTCGAACGGAAATCACTGAACGGGCCGATCACCTTGCCATGGAGCAGGTCAACAATATCCTGCTGCTGGAGTATTCGTCCGCCGAGAATCTTGCGGAGGGTAATCTTGCCATCTTCAGAAACCCAGGCAGTGGGAGTGGAGAGAAAACGGACACCATTGACGGGGCTGAAAGGTGCTTCTTCCTCAATTCTGTTTTGTTCGAAATTACTGACCTGATCAATGATATGGCTGGTCATCGATCTGATCTCCGCCATAAATTTGTCGCGGGTAAAATTGCCTTTAAGAATCTGGTTGAGCTTGTATTCCCACTCTCCGGTCAATTCAGGCGAGGCGAGCAGCTCAATGTTCATTGCCTCGAGCAGGGCAAGCAGTTCAAAGGCCTTGCCGGTGGGGGTGAGATCCTTTTCATCCCTGACCACATATTTTTCCTTTATCAGCTTTTCGATAATCGCCGCCCGGGTGGCAGGAGTGCCAAGCCCGCGTTCTTTCATCGCCTCTGCCAGCTCTTCATCATCGACGAGCTTATCGGAGTTCTCCATCGCTGAAAGCAGGGTTGCCTCGGTATAGCGGGCAGGGGGGGTGGTCTGTTTCTGCTGGGCGGTGAGTTGCTGGCAGTGCACCCGGGAATTCTCTGGAAGAGGGATAAGTATCTTGTCCCTGTCGGAACCGGTTTCCGCTCCATAGATCGCTTTCCAGCCCGGATCTTTCAAGATTTTGCCCTCGGTGAGGAAAACTTCCTGTTCTACCGTCGAAAAACGTTTGGTATTGAGAAAGACAGCCGCCGGGAAGAACACCGCAATAAATCTCTGTACTACCAGGGTATAGAATTAGCTAACGGCTTTGAT
>PDWJ01004294.1_pt1 | contig 17363 bp, 12 predicted proteins | sample 1430881 | NCBI WGS metagenome assembly PDWJ01 (sample SAMN01162460, study PRJNA174530) | Oral metagenome, whole genome shotgun sequencing project. | biome: Marine environment; feature: Marine mammal; material: Swab sample of the gingival sulcus; isolation source: swab sample of gingival sulcus...
CAAACCGCCTTATGGTTGGGTTGCTCGTTTTCACTATGACAAAAAAGCATATCAAAAGTTTTTCAGTGATTCCAAATATGGAGGAGAAAACCTTGCTTTACTTGCAGCTGTTTCATGGTTGAAAGATACAAAACATAAACTTGGTATTCCTGATACTTCCTTATCTGTTGTTGGTTCCTCACGAAGTAATACTGGTATAAGAGGAGTTTCATTTTCAGAAAAGTCAAATAGATATTTTGCTTCATGGACTGATGCAAAAGGAAAACTCTCTACCGTCAGTTTTTCTGTCAAAAAATATGGAAAAGAAAAAGCATTTAAACTTGCTTGTGCCAAAAGAAAAACTGGTGAGAAGTTACGACTTAATGGATATATTGCTCCTGAAAAGAATCAAAACCGATATGGTATATCATACAGAAATCCGATTAAATATAGTTCAGAAGAATTGATTGCCGCTTTGCAGGAAAAATACCTTGAGTTAGGACGTGTTCCTACAAGCAGAGATTTTAAGCATGTTCAACCAAAGTATAATCGTTATGAAACAGCTTTTGGCAGCTGGAATAATGCTCTTCAAATAGCTGGTATAATTGATTGATCACATAAAACAATACGATATAACAAGTCGTTTTACCGTTATGCTTTTTATTGACACACTCGATCGATGCTGATACTGTAAAATAGAAAAGTTAGCGATAAAGGTGGATAGTATGCAGACGGTTACTGTTTCCCAAAAATTTCAAATTGTCATACCAAAACAAATCCTTGATATTACAATTGAAACCTGGCCAAAAAATGCATGTTATTGAGTATAATGGTCGCATTGAATTAATACCCGATCAAGTAATTTCTGAATAAAAAGGCTTTGTTAAAAGAATCAATATAGATTTTTCCCATGAAGATGATCGTATATGAACATTATTGATTCCTCTGCATGACTTGAATATTTCTCAGACGGGTCAAATGCTGAAAAGTTCTCGAGTGCAATTGAAAATGAAAAATTACTGATTATTCCTGTCATTACAATATACGATTTCTTTAAAGTAATTTTACGAGAGAGTAGTGAGAACAAAGCGTTACAGGCTATTGCAGCAATGCAAAAGGGTTGAGTTATTGATCTGACGGTGAATTTATCCATAGAAGCATCAAAACTCAGCCTACGGTATAATTAGCAATGGCAGATAGCATAATTTTAACCACAGGACAGAAATATAACAGCACAATATGGACACAAGTTTCGGATTTTAAAGGAATCGAAAACGTAAACTATTTCCCAAAAATAAAGAATTAACACACACAAGTCGTTACCAAGGACGGCGGGAGGCTTGCGGCATTTTCAACGCCTTTACCTGCACAAACACATAAATAATTTATAATTCATTACTATAGGCTCCCGCCACCCCTGGACTCTGCATTCGTCAGCCATTACCGAGACACATTCAATTTCTTCTTTTTTATGATAGGTTTTGGTCAGCAAGGCTCTAAAAAATCATATTATGATTTTTTCATCATAATTCGCCGGTTGAAGTTTTACCGAAAAAGAGTACAATGTCTTTGCTGTAGTTCTAATAAAATGAAAGAAAATCTCTACTTATTAACCCTCTCGTCATAAGGATTTGTGGTGCAGCTTTCGATAACAGATATGATTCTTCATGCCGGGCCAGTCGGCCAATTTGTAATGCTGACTCTCTTGGTATTTTCCATCATTTCCTGGACCATTGTGTTCATGAAATATCGCCTCTTTCGCAATATCCGCCTCGACAGTGCAGACTTCCTGGAAACCTTCTGGAATTCCGCCAATCTCAGCGAGGCCTCAAAAACGGCACAAGATTTTCCTTACAGCCCGGAAGCAGCCGTCTTTCTTGCCGGATATAATGAGCTACAGAAAATAAATACAATACGAAACAGAAAAGAACATAAAAAACAGGAAGAATCCCTGGATATGCAACTGGCAACCATGGACAACCTGAAACGGGCCTTGCGCAAAGAAGAAAACCGCCAATTCAAACAATTTAGTTCCGCCCTGCCCTTTCTGGCAACTACTGGCAGTGCCACCCCTTTCATCGGCCTGTTCGGTACGGTCTGGGGCATCATGGTCAGCTTTCACGATATCGGGCAACGCGGCTCTGCCTCGCTTGCTGTGGTTGCGCCAGGAATCTCTGAGGCATTGGTGGCCACTGCTGCCGGGCTGGCCGTGGCGATACCTGCGGTTATTGCCTATAACCATTTTGCCAACAAACTCGAAGGGGTCAGTGATGAGGTTGCGCAATTCAGCACCGACTTTCTCAATCTTGTAGAGCGGGATCTCATCAGTAAATTATAAACTTTTTCTGAAAAAGACCTTTCCCGATCACCCAAGCAACAGAGGATACATAGCACATGGGGTTCAGTAACAACACGGGCCGAAAAAAACTTGTCTCAGAGATCAACGTAACCCCCCTCGTCGATGTGATGCTGGTTCTGTTGATCATCTTCATGGTCACCGCCCCAATGATGACCCAAGGGCTTGATGTTGATCTGCCAGAAACCACATCCAAGGCTCTGCGCCAGAAAGAAAATCCCATCGTAATTACCATTGATGCCAATGGCAAAGTGAACATTAACGGAGATAACACGCCCCCGTCCCTGGTATTTCAAGAGTTAAAAAAATTCTCTCCTGAAAAAAAAGCCGAGCCCATTTACCTGCGGGCAGACAAAAAAGTGCCCTACGGCACCGTGGCAGCCTTAATGGCTGACATCAAAAATGCCGGATTTGATAAACTGGGAATGATTACCAAACCCACAGAAAAAAAGAAGTAATTTCGTAGCTCTGGATGGAATACAACGCCCCACATACCCTTGCTAACCAATGGAAACTTCCGGTAAATTTTGCCATTGTCTTCCATCTGCTCATTGCATTATCTGCAATCTATCTCCCAGGGCTTCTCAAATCGAAACCACGCTATGAGAATATCTACACCGTCAGCCTGATAAACATTGCCGCAGCGCCAGCACCCCAGCCAGCAACGCCACCACAACAAACGACACAACCCCAAGAAGCACCACCTTCTAAAAAAGCGGTCGCCATTGCCGCAAAGCCCCCGGCACCGGTGCAACAGGCAGCCCCGAAAAAAGCCATCTCAATAAAGCCAAAACGCCGTAAAATCAAAAGGAAAATACCACCAAAGCCCACACAGCCAGACAAAAGCGAGTTCCGCAGAAAACAACAACTTGAAGAGATGCGCCGTATCCTGCAAGAGGCAGAAAAAAAGGCACAACGCCTCCAAGAAGAAGTGGCTCGAGAACGCAAACTCATACAACAGGCTCAAAATACTCCGCCCTCACCAAGCCCAAAGACAGGAACGAAACAGGCAGCATCCTCTCGGGTACAAGGCAACCTGAGTGCTATCGAAAGGCAGTATTACACCGTACTCACAGCACGTCTCCAAGCCCTATGGACTCTTCCTGAATATAAAAACCTCGATGCTAGTCTGAGCGCAAAAGTGGTTATTACTATTCGAAAAAACGGAGAAATCGCAGACCATTTCTTTGAAAAAAAATCTGGAGACAGAATTTTTGACCGCTTTGTAATGAAGACCCTCAGCGATGTGGGAAATCTCCCTCCCATCCCGCCTGCACTGAAAAAACAACGCCTTGAAATAGGGCTTATTTTTTCACCGGGTCAGATCCGTTAACCTTCTTTTTTCACAGACCCATATTATGAAAAAAATACCCTTACTTCCAATCATTCTTTTCGTACTAACTGCCAGCCTCTTTACCGGACAAGCTGTCGCTGCCGACAGGGTATATCTTGACATCTCAGCTCAGGATACCCGCAAAATCCGTTTTGCGGTGCCCTGGTTTGTCAATAAAGATCTCAATAATAAAAAACAACGCCTCGGCAAAGAGCTTGCTGACATCCTCGCAAAATCGCTCAAGTTTCACGGCATCATTTCAATCATTCCCACTCGAGACTATAACGGTTCACAACACGCTGACTGGAAAAACCTTGATGCCGATTTCGTCATTTTCGGCAATTACCGAGTCAACGCCAAAGGAATCCAGCTAGAAATGCGTCTTTTTGATGTTGCTGGTAACGAAAACATGATTGGCAAGGCCTTTTCAGGAACCATCAAACAAAAAGACCAAATGCTCTTTAAATTCTGCGACCAGGCTATCAAAGAATTAACCGGAACCTCTGGAATCGCCGCAACACAAATTGCATTTATCTCCCAGAAAGGCAAATCAAAAGAGGTATATATAACTGATATTCTTGGCAGGAAATTACGCCAGGTCACAAGACACAACGCCATCGTTGTCTCACCGCGCTTTGTACCCAACAGCACGAAACTGAGCTATACCTCGTATCATTCTGGCAATCCCAATCTCTATGTGACCGATCTGAGACAAAACAAGACCACGTTGGCTATTTCACGACGTAAGGGTATGAACCTTGCTCCTGCCTGGTCTCCTGATGGGGAAAAAATGATCCTCACCCTTTCCGTCAACGGCAACCCGGATCTCTACCTACTCGACAAAAAAGGCCGTATCTTAAAACAACTCACGAAACGATCAGGAATCAATGTTTCCCCAACCTGGTCTCCCGACGGCACCAAAATTGCCTTTGTCTCAGACCGAGCAAACAGAAGGCCACAGATCTTCATCATGGATCTGCAAACCCAAAAGACCTTCCGCCTCACCTACGAAGGTGCTGAAAACGCCGAACCCTCATGGTCTCCAAACGGTGATCTCCTGGTTTATTCAAGTCTTAGAAATGGTGTCTATCAGCTCTGTACTATCGCCCCTGTTCCCGGAGCAAAAGCGACGCAAATCACCACAGACCTCAGCCATCACGAATCACCAGTCTGGTCTCCAGATGGAAATCAGATTCTTTTTGCAAAAAGAGATGGAAAAAAGCACCAGATTTACGCTATCATGAAAAATGGTACATTCCAGAGACGGGTTCTTGCATTTTCAATGAAATCAGAAAAAAACAGGCTGCGTCAGCAAATCAGATTGATAATCTGGAACGTGAGATCCTTGATCTTCGAGGCCAACTTGATGAGACAGAACGCAGCAACACCCTGCTCAGCGAACAAAACAGACGACTTGAACAAAACGTTGACGAGATCGCCAGAGAAGAAGCAGCACGACGTGAAGAAGCTTTGCTCGCTATCCAGCAGGAGCAAGCCAAGAAAGATGCCGCCATTGCCCAGTTAAACAGTAAACTCAAAGCCCAGGAAAGAAATCTTCAGGCGATACAAAACGCCAGGGTACGTGATGCGGAGCGCCGTGCCAAAGAGGCTCGAGCCAAAGCCGAAGCAGCCCGGGCACGAACTGCAGCCTTTGCTGGTAAAAAAACCGGCAAAAACATTCTCTCCATCAAGCCTCAGAGAAGAAAAAAAGTTTTCAAGGTTGTACCACACGCAACCCCTACAACTCCAGACGCATCACAAGTCAGAAAAGCACCACCTCAACAGGCCAAAACAACACCAGCCCCACAACTCACAAAAAAAGCAGCTCCGACAGCAGCGAAGAACGTAACAACGGCACCACAAAAACAGCAGACAGCACCCCTTTCAGCTCTGGCCAAGGCGCAACAGCTTTATGATGCCCGAAAATACTCTAAGGCCTACGCCGCTTTTGCTGGTGTCGCCTCATCCGGTGCCAACGAAGACACCGTGGTCGATGCCAGCTATATGATGGCAGAATGTCTGCTTGCCCAACAACAATATGACAAGGCTATCATCCAATACCAGAGCATTATTGGCAAACACCGCAGCCATCCCAAAGCCGCCACTGCCACCTTGCAACAAGCCAATATCTTTGAGATGCTGGCAGATCATGAAACAGCCAAAATGATTTACAAGAAAATCGTTACCCACTATGCCTCGTCCCCCGAAGCGGCAGTGGCTCAGAAAAAGCTTGATAGTATGTAACAGAAAACAGTGAAAAAACGTCTTGATGCCCTGCTTGTGAAACGAGGTTTGGCTGCCAACCAGGAACAGGCAGCCCGAATGATCCTTGCCGGTGAGGTTTTAGTCAACGACATCCCGGCAAACAAAGCTGGCAGCATGTTTTGCGAAGACTCTACGATCAGGGTTCGGGAAAAATGCCCCTTTGTCTCCCGAGGCGGCCTCAAACTCCAAAAAGGGCTTCACCAATTCGACATACGTCCCCAGGGCTGGTGTTGTCTTGATGTCGGCGCCTCCTCAGGAGGCTTTACCGACTGTCTGCTTCAAGCAGGTGCCACAAAAGTCTTTGCTGTGGATGTCGCCTACGGCCAACTCGACTGGAAGATACGCCAAGACCCCAGAGTTGTCGTCATAGAACGAACCAATGCAAAAAAGCTGAACCCGGAATTTCTCGGCCAGCCTATTGAGCTTGCGGTGATGGATGTCTCGTTTATTTCGATCACCAAAATTATTCCTGTACTACTGCCACTGTTCGCCAATAAAATTCAGATCCTTACCCTGATCAAGCCACAGTTTGAATTGCCCAAAGAAAAAATTGCCAAAGGCGGTGTTGTCACCGACACAAACTTACACCAAGAGGCTATTAAAAAAATCACCAACTTCGCCAGCCAGCTCTCACTCACCTGGCAACCTGCAGTAGAATCGCCGATCAAGGGAGCCAAGGGAAATACCGAGTTTCTGATGTTACTTACCGGCATATAATTTTTCAAAAATCTATTTCTTTTCTAAGTCTTTAAGTTTTTCTTCTATTTTTTCCGCTTCTTTTTTCAACCGAGGGTCGGCCGCAGCATCTTCAAGCACCTTGTTCAAACTGAACCGAGCACGTTCAATCTTGCCCTCATACAGAAAATACTTGCCAAGATATAACGAGGCCAGAGCAGTATCACCTCTGTTTGCGGCAAGTTGCCCAAGTTCAAAATACACCTTGGAATATTCAGGCAACGTATAGGAAATAGTGGTGTATATTTTCTCTGCCCGCACCGCCTGCCCGATGGCCTGGTAGCTTTTGGCAAGAAAAAACAGGCCATAGAGATCACGATGCGTCTCATGGGTGCTTTTTTGCAAAACGGCAATGGCATCAGCAAAACGACCACTCTTTGCCAAAACAACCCCGATATCGGTGCGCAAAATAGCCCGCTCAGGATACAAGGCGGCAACCTGTTCGAGTAATGCAAGTGCCCTGGTATAATTACCTTCGTGCAGCGCAAGCTGGCCAAGCCCATATTGGGCCATCGCCTTCTCAAGAGAACCAACTGCCGCAGTACTCATCCGGGCGACCAACTGTTCTCTAAGCGTATTACTCTCCGTAGCCAGGCTCATTACCCGATATTTAAAACGCAGAAAATCAAACTGGTCTCGCACGACAGCTTTCTTGTTTTTCTCTTGCTCTGCACTAAGAAGAGCACGGACATACTCAAGCCGTGCTTCAGGATTGGGATGGGTAAGCAGGTACTGGGGCAAGGCCTCGCTACGATATCGTGCAATGCGCCGCATGGTTTTCAGCATCCGCTCCTGACCACGGACATCACAGCCAAGCTCCTGCATCCAGCCATAGGCCAGGAGATCGGCCTCTTGTTCATTTTCTCGAGAATAATGCAGCATGGCACTTTGTCCGGCGGCAAGAGAACTAGTCAACAGGGCTGATGCCGCTTTCCCTTCACCAAGCGCCAAAGCTGCTATCGCCGCAGCAAGTGAAGCCACACCAATAAGCTTACCCTGCTCAACACGTTTTGCGATATGCCGTTTCACCACATGACCAATCTCATGAGCCAACACCGAGATAAACTCTTCTTCACTTTGCATTGCGCCAATCAACCCGGCATAAAAGAAAACCAGCCCTGACGGGGCGGCAAAGGCGTTGAAGTCATCGTTATTGATCACAAAAAAATGGTAATCAAAATACTGCTGCCCAGCCACTGCAAGGATTTCATTACCAATATCTGTCACATAACTGGTAAGATCCGGGTCATCAAGTAGAGAAAAGGTACTACGTACCGAGTAGAGCAGTTTTTCTCCAACCTCTCTCTCTTCATTGATACTGAATGCTGCGCTGCTCTGCACAAAACAGAGATGCAGCCAGAGCAACAGGAAAAAAACCGAAAAAAACGGTGAACATCTATATTTCATGGCGTGTAATCCAATCAACGAGAAACTGCATTCCAAGTTCTGTGGAAACTACGGGTTGATAGCCGAGATCGCTTAAGCTGTTTGCATGAGAGAAATAATGTGATCTGGCCAGCTGTTCGGCAAGAAAGCGGGTCATTTTGGGTTCTCGACGAGGGAAAAAAGCCCTATGCGCCAGCTCAAGAACCGCACCCGCCCCATAGGCCACTGGAAAAGAGACCTTTTTTTGCACCGGTGCCACCCCAACCCGTACAAACAGCTCATTGATCCACTCCCAGAGATTCACCGGGGCTTCCTGGCCAATAAAATAGGCTTTTCCAGCAGCACTGCGGTTTTCCTGAAGATTTTTTGCGGCCAGGATATGGGCATGAGCGACATTATCCACATAACTTATGTCCACAAGATTGGTCCCTGCCCCGACCTGCTTGAGCTGACCAAGACGACCTCGTTCAAGGAGCCGAGGAATGAGATGGGGATCTCCTGGACCCCAGACGAGATGAGGCCGCAGGGCACAGGTCGCCAGTTCCGCACCATTTGTTCCCAATAGCAACTGCTCGGCCATAGCCTTACTTTGCGCATAGTGGCAGAGAAATGTCGTCGCATAGGGCAGGGTCTCATCGCCACCTGCAATGTCTTTGCTGGCAAAAACCACCGATGGCGTTGAGGTATAGACCAGGGACTTAATACCATTGCGAAGACAGGCTGCGACCACATTTTCTGTTCCCTGATAGTTGACCGCATAGTAATCTTGCCAACGGCCCCAAATTCCGGCAAGAGCCGCCACATGAAAAACCACATCGGCATCTCTGACCGCATCAAAAAGAAAGGTACGGTCGCAAATATCGCCAACCAGACACTGGGCACCCATGTCCTCGACATCGGGATAAGAATGACGGCCAATGACCCGAACCTGGGCACCCTCTGCAATGGCCGCACGAACAATGGCCTTCCCAACAAAGCCGCCACCACCGGTGATAATTACTTTGTTCATTGATTCACCTGTACTTTTTCCTCGGCCCAGACCGCAAGTTTTTCTCGAAATATTTTAGCGTTATGCCGGATATCCACCGGAAAATCATGGTGAATCAAAAAATGCTGGACTGAGGCGGTCAAGGTATGCTGCCTGGCGATGTTCTGCACCTCAGCAATAAGTTCCTGCTCATTTCCTTGAAAGCCGGATATTGGCTCGATCACCAAAACCGGTTCTTCATAGTCTGTACCGGCAATCGGAATGCCAACCAGTGCAGAGCGAAACACCTCGGGATGCTTGTTAATAATAGCCTCGCAGGGAATGGTGTACATCATCCCCTCTCTGGCAGCGACCCGGTGCGCCTTTCTACCACAAAACCAAAGACGATTTTTCTCGTCAAGATAGCCGGTATCACCCATACGATGCCAAAACCCTGAGCCATCGGCAATTTTTGCCAGAGCGGTCTCTTCGACATTATTTTCATAGGCTCGGGTTACTACATTTCCCTGGACAATAATTTCACCGATCTCACCACAGGCCACACTCGTTGCCTGGCCAATATCAGCGATGGGTTCCTCTACAATGTCGATGACCCGCACAGAAATTCCCGGTAAGGGCCGCCCCACACAGATGCCCCTGCCCTGCTCACTGTCGCCGAGGGTTTCACCAAGCAATTCCCGGCTTTCGATGGAAACAATGGGCAAACTTTCGGTGGCACCATAAGGGGTAAAAATTTCTGCATCATCGGGCAATATACTTCGGGTGCGTTTCAACAGCTCGCCAGGAACCGGAGTTCCAGCCATTAAAACTTTTTTCACCGTCTGTAAAACCACCCCCTGCTGCTCACAATAACGAGAGACAACATTCCAAATCGCCGGCGAGCCAAAGGAATAGGTCACTTTATAGTCATTTATCGACCTGACAAAACGAACGGGATCAACCAGGGCTGGCCGCGAAGGATCCATATCGGGAATCACGATCATCGCACCAAGAGCCACCGAAAAAAGACCAAACAACGGGAAGGCCGGCTGGTCAATATGATTTTCATCTATGTTATAAAAGGTGCGAATACGCTCAAGTTGGGCCGCAAAAATACTGTGCTCATAGCGCACACCTTTGGGTGGTCCGGTGGATCCGGTGGTGAAAATAATCGCCGCAAGATCATCTTCACCTGGCTGAAACACAGAAAAAGACGGCCCGGTGGCTTGTGCTGCCTTTCTAATATCTCTGCCGAACAATCCCCAGGAGTTACCGCAACAAAAACGAAGGCGCACTGTGCGAAATGGCCGCTGGAAAACCCTGGTGAACAGATAGGCCTTGGGTATCCCGACAAAGACATCGGGACGAACATTTTCAATACAACGTAACAGATTTTTATACCCCATTCCCGGATCAATGAGGATCAACGTCACCCCAACCTTGAACAAGCCAAAAGTCAAGGCGATAAAATCCACCGATGGAGTCACCATCAATATTACCCGGTCGCCGGGTCGCACCCCCCGCTGCTCAAAGAGCCGGGCATAGCCATCGGCAAGCTGATCGAGTGCAGCAAAACTGGCAGTTCGCCCAGTTGCCGCCTCAACGACGGCGGTTTTTTCTCCAAGATCACGAGCCGTATCGACAAATGCCTGGGCAATATTGGCTGTTTCTTCTCGTTTCATCAGCGTTCTGTAAAAAATCTTGCAAGCAATGGTTCAATAGCATCTTTCTTGTCTTCGAGGACATAATGGCCTGCATCATCAAAATAGATCCCTTCAGCTTCAGGAAATCGTTCTCGCCATTCATCGTAAAAATACCGGGTAAAACAAAAATCCCTACCACCCCAGATGATAAGCATCGGGATCTTGTATTCACGGAGCCCATCAAGACCCTGTTCAATCTCAACAAGTTTTTGATAACTTTTATCTTTTGAGCCAAGAGGTATATCTTCGATAAAGGCCGAAACCGCAACCCGATTCTGCCAACTATTATAGGGAGCAACGTAGGCAGCAGCAGCCTCTTTTGCCATTTTCTGGCTAACCGCCATCACAACGGCACCCCGGGCAAAGACATTGAGGCCCCGCACCAAAAAACGGCCCAAGAGAGGCCAGCGACAGAGACTGATGCGAAACGGGATACGCGAGGAACGAAAGGCCGCACTATTGGTAACCACGATCCTGTCAATTTTTTCAGGAGCCATAACAGCACAGCCCATGCCGATCGCACCGCCCCAGTCATGCACCACCAGCGAGTAGCGGGAGATGGCCAGATGATCAAGCAACATTTGAAGGTTCTCGACATGTTGCGCCAGACAATAGGGATAGCACTGGGGCTTATCAGAGAGTCCACAACCTATATGATCAGGCACAATGACCCGATACCGCAAAGAGAGCTGACAAACCAGATGACGAAAATAATACGACCAGGTGGGGTTGCCATGAACCATCACGATCACATCGCCCTTTCCTTCATCAAGATAATGGAGGCGATGGCCATCTCTTTCAAAAAAATGATCTGCAAATGGATATTCAAAAAACGCCACAATAACTCCCTTTAAAACAGTAAGATGTCCCCGAGAAATTTTTCTCTCCTCTCCGAGAGAGAAAAATTTCTCAGCAGGAAGGGTAAACATTGCCGGGGTTTTCTGTCAACCGCTTTTCAAAGAATTACCGAGAGTCTCTATACAAATCATTACTAAAAAATTGCACTTCCAATCAGGCACAGAAATACGTTTGCAACATCCTGAAAAAAAGAATTAAGCGACAAAATAATTTTTCAATTTCTTTGTCCATGGCATTCTATTTTTGGAAATCATAGTCCTCTCCTCTTTGATTTTCCCGACAAGGAATACAGATAAAACTATAATTTCATTAACTTATACAAAACATACAAAACTTTTGTTTGTTAAAAAGGAAGACTGTTACACGACTCTCTCTTGATATTTTTATTTTTTTGTATATCCTAACAGGTAAAAGCCTTCATCGAGGAGCAAGGATTTGTCTTCTATCCCCCAATAGAGACAATAAAGGCAGTTCTTATTCAGAAAAAAGGAGGGTTACAATGAAGCAAACAAAACGTACAGGAAAGATTGCGATTCTGCTTTATGCTCTTACTCTCATGCTCGTTTCCTCTTCCATAGCATTGTCTGCAGATTCAGCGAATACCGTACAACAAATTAAAAAACTACAATCGGCAGCACAACGACATCTTTTTACAAAACCTCAAAAAGCTGAAAAAGAATGGTTTGAGGCTCAAGAATTACTTCATACACTCAAAGAAGTTGATCCGGAAAACAAACAATTTTCTAGTTTTGAAAAAAAACTCTCACAGCTTAAACCCAAACTGGAAAAACGTCTTGGTCATTCTCTTGGAGAAGAGACAGGAAAGACACAGGTGTCTTCAATTCAAACAAAAAAATCATCTCATTCATCAGTTTCACAAAAGAACACAACGAAAAAATCAACACTTCCTAACAGTGTCATCAATTCTCTTAAAAAGGTCAATAAATCTCTCGACGCAGTAGAAGAAGGGCTTGAGAAATTTCGTTTGCAAACTGCCCAGCGGAAAATGAAAGAAGCAAACAAAAACATGGCTCAAATGCTGAAACGTTATGCAAAAAAGATCCCTAAAGGAGATGAACAGGTTGCAGCCACAAAAAAACGTCTTGAGACTGTTTCAATAGCCTATGGAAAAGCCCAGGAAAAAGAAGCCGCCCGTATTGCAGCAGAAGAAGAAAAGGCGAGAAAACGTGAAGAGCAATCCCAAAAATGGTGTGCTCAAATGGCTCCATTTTTTACCCATGACGGCCCATTGTATCTCCGCTATGGAGCGGAATTTAATACCGGTAATGAAGCAGAAAAAGTCGAATATCGCAAAGCGTATGATAAAGCAATTGTGCTCATGGAAGAATACGAGAAGACAAAATTTCCCAATGGGAAGACCCATGAACTCGCTAATAAGGAAATGAAATTAAGGCAACTCGTTCTTGATTATAAAGAAGATCAAATTCGTGATAAACGTGACGCAGCTTGTAAAAAATGGGTCGATTCTTTTCGTGCTTATGTTTCACCAGGTTCAGGAACAGATAAATATCTTGTCAGGTCTGTGATGTTTGGTAAAGATCACGTGAATCGTCAAGCGAAGTTACTCGAGGAGGCCAAAGGCGTTTGGGCTGAATACCAAAAAGAAGATTTTCCTTTTGGTAAGACTCTAACCCTGATGAATCTTGAGAAAGAGATGGCTGAAGCAATCAAAGAAATGCCTGAAATCATTCGTCAATGCAAGGCTCTTGTATCAGGGGATATTGAGAAAGAATTCGATCATGTTCTTGCTCGACTTGAAAAGGATAACGGATGGAAGACAGATAAAAACAAAATGCCTTACATAGCGATGAAGCGTGATCTGGAGCCTCTTTCACATGCTCTTGATGAATATGCTGCAACCGTTGAACCGAACGATACTACCTTGAAAGCTCTTAAAGAAAAACTTGAGCTAATCCATAAAAAAGATCAGGAAAACAGAAAGGTTTGTGCAGAACGTAGATATATGCGGCCCTGGAAATATTCAGGAAGTGACGGTTCTGATATAGAAAAAGCCGCAGGTAATATTGTTAAAAAAGAATTCCCTAAAGCAAAAGTTCTTCGTATAACTTTACCTGCCACATCCTGGGAAGAAGAACGTGTTCTTGAATATACTGATACAACACATACAGCCGTGAGATATCGTATTACTCAGTTTATGCCCGTTGATGTTGCGGCTAAGGATGCTGATGGTAAAGTTTATCTGCATGTTGTCCATGTTGCGGCAGACAGAAAAAGCGCTGGTGAATGGGGAGGACTCTACGGTAATGTAAAATGGTCTGATTGGATGCTTGAGGAGAATGTAAAGAAAAAAGCCCCAATAAAATAATATTAACTTCACAAGCCAGTATGCAAAACACTTCCTTGTGAAGCCAGATTCAGAACCGTGGTATTCGTCAAGACCTGACGAATACCACGGTTCTGCTTGCACTCATTGATACCACTCTTTTTAGCCAGACCTCTGGCAGGCACCCAGACAAGATCAGCCAATAAAAACCCACACCACGTTTCCTGCCAGGATCAGCAGACAGAAATTTCTCCAGAAGAATACAACAGTTGGAGTATCAACCTGCCAGATAAGGTAAAACAGCTCAAAGGCTCGATCAGTACTGTCTTCCTGCTAAAATCCCAAACTTCTTACCAGGGTACCTGGACGAATCTTGATCTAGCGGACTCATTCAACTTGTGTTTTGGAAGGCATAAATATTTAATCAGTTGCTCAAATCATCAGCAAAGTATTCAAACGCCTATTTAACAAGACTGGTTCGTTGAAAAGGACGAAATTTTTTCAACAGCACCGGGGTCATAAAATAATCCGCAGCCAATGCCGCTAAAATACCCGCTGGAACCAGTATTCCCATATGGATGTAGGCATTGGCCAACGATGCCAAATAGGCAGAAAAATTCAAAACAAGAACCATTGAAGTGAGAAAAAGGGCAACTCCTACGGTTTTGAAAACCCGACGGGTACTTGTAGTATAGCTTCCGGTACGGGCATATTCCAACTGATAATGGTTGATAAAATGAATGGTGTCATCTACCGCCAGGCCAAGTAGCATCGGCATAATGGTTACCGTCATAATATCGAGCGGGATACCGGCAAAGCCCATGATGCCACCCACAACAAGGGCCGGTGAGACGTTGGGAATCATCGCAATAAGACCCGTTTTCACGCTGCCAAAGACCACGATCATCAGCAGGCCAATAACACCCAAAGCGATAAAAAAGGAACGCAACTGTCCCCAGGTGACATAATCCATCATTACCGAGAACTGAGAGATAGAGCCAATAAGCAAGACCTTGGCATCGGGAAAGAGTTCTCCTGCCCGCTGCTGGATCAGCCGCAGCTCCCGGGTCGCCTCTTTCGAGTTGTAGTCAGTGATTTCCACCATAAGCCGCAGACGCTGATAATCGTAATCCACCCATTTCTCGGCCTCAATGCCGCCAGCGTTCTCATAGAGCAGCAAGAGCTGGGCGATCATATCCCTGCTTTCAGGGATACAATAAAAAGAAGGATCTCCGTTATTGAGCACCTGGTTCATATCCTTGATAATATCGAGCAGCGAACTGACTTTCTTGGTCAACTCAAAGGTTTTGACCTCAGCCACTAGCTGTTCAAATTTCTTGAGATGCTCTGGATCCTTAGCCGTATCCGGTTGGTCAAATTCAATGGCCACATCATAGGCATAGAGTGAGCCCACCGGAGTGTTGCCGATAGAGTCAACCCGGGCGATATAGGGAATCTTCAACCCCATGGTACGGCGGTAATCAAACGAGACCTCGAACCTGGATATGCCGACCAGACAGACTGCCGCAAGTAGGGCAAAGATCACCATGGTGATTTTGGGCCGCAATAATACCCGATGCCCCAAGTTGTCCATCACCCGTTCCAGCAGACGTCCGCCTTTTTCGGTATAGAGAGTATCGGGTTCACGGTCTTTGCCGAAACTGAGCAAGGACGGCAGCAAGACAATCACCAGGATATAGGTAACACCGATCAGACAGGCGGCAGAAACACCGACCCAGCGAATGGGTCGCATCGGAATCAGCAGAAAGGAGAGCAATGCCGCCATCGTCGTCAAGGCACTGAACAACAGCGGCCAACCAGTTTCTTCAATGGCTCGCACCAGCGCATAATGCCGCTGGCCTGTTTGCAGAAATTCCCGTTTAAAAAAGTTGAAGACATGGATCGAATAGCCAATGGAAACTGCGAGACTCAAAAATATCGGGATGAAAACCATCGAAGTATCAAAGACAATGCCTAAAAAACCCTGAGAACCAAACACAATAACAATGGCACTGACAGCGGTCACCAGCGGAAAGATAACGCCAGTCACACTACGCAGCGAAACTGCCAGGATAAATATCGTCAGAAGCAACGATATGCTAAATAACTTCGGCATTTCCTTGGCAAAAAAAGCAAGTTTGTCAACATTGATGACCGGCAGTCCGGTGCTTTTCGGGTTGAGAATCTGGTATTTTTCCTGAGCAACAATTTCCTTGAAGACCCGGCCAACACCAAAGACAGGGTTTTCTGCGGTCTCCTTTTCCCAATCATCGGGAATGGTTTTCATGCGCAGCATAAGCCAGGTATAACGGCTGTCCTCGGAAACAATACGATTTTTCATCGCCGGTTTGGAAAGAGCCATCTCTCGTATTTTGTTCAGGGCATCGGACGAGGTCGGTACCGGTTCAGGTACCAGATCAATAATCTCAAGGCCTTCCTCTGTACCACGGGTAAACTCAATATCGGTCAACGAGATCACGTCATCGGCATAGGGCACCTTTTCCCGCAATTCTCGCCCCAGATCCTTGATTTTTGAGAGAACCTCAGAGGTAAAGACATCATCAACCTCTATCAGCACCGCACAAAAATCATCGTTGCCAAAGATCTTTTCAAAACGATCCCGGGCAGCAAGCAAGGCATCATCTTCCAAAAACCAGTTTTCAGCATCGACATCGGTCTGCACCTTGGTCAATCCCACAACCGAGACCGCCAGCAGCAACAGAGATATTCCAATATTCCACCATCTGAATCGCAGAATGAATTCAGCGGCATGGCTAAAACGATTATTGATTTTTTCAATATTCAACATGGTAACTCCATTGGCATCAAAAGATGAAAAGGCCTATCTGGTAAATAATAAACGCCCATAAAAAAGAGAGCAAGTATAATAGGCAAGTGAACCAATGGTCCATTTTAGAGATTTTGTTTCATAGTAGATTGCCCCAAGTGTCGCAAAACAGGGCATTGAAAATAGCACAGCAAAGATAAAAGCCAGCGCAATCAGGGCCGCCTCCTTTGAAAGAGATACAACGAAAAAGCAGGTCAACAGTTTCCAGTCCATTCCCACTACAGACATTTTTGCAAGCGGCACAGAGACAGGATTTTTTTGACTTGTGCGTTTTCCAGTTGCTCCTTTGATACAGTAAAACAAAGAAGGAGAATTCAGCCCCTCTTTGGAAAAGGAGCTGAATTCAAGGAAAGAATCGATAAGGTTTACGAATTTATGGTTTATTAAAACCGAACATACCAAGAGACATTGAATCGTTCAATTCACATATAAAATTAATATTCCGCTATTAATAGCAAACAAAACTGTTTTGTCTTAAAATCTGTAATTCAGCCCAATACCCATGGAGCGGGGATCTCCAAATCCGGCGATTCCTCCTGTCAGGGCATTGGATCTAAAGGAATTGATATATTTTTCATCGGTCAGATTATGAGCAAAGGCATAAATATCCCAGTTCCGGTAGAGCCAG
>PDWJ01002863.1_pt1 | contig 17355 bp, 14 predicted proteins | sample 1430881 | NCBI WGS metagenome assembly PDWJ01 (sample SAMN01162460, study PRJNA174530) | Oral metagenome, whole genome shotgun sequencing project. | biome: Marine environment; feature: Marine mammal; material: Swab sample of the gingival sulcus; isolation source: swab sample of gingival sulcus...
TTTGAATCAGCCTCGGCCTCAGGTAACAGAAACGCCGCTTATCCCTGCTGCGGTACTTCAGGCGGTACGGGCTTCGGGAAATCCGGTATTTTCATACCGTAGAACCTTTACTTCTCCGAATCTTGGTCCTGATGCCATGCTGCGTGTACAGTTACGTCTCAGTAGCTCAAACCCCGTGGTAATGCTTCCTGCTGGCATGGTCGGTTTGGGTTATGACCATTCACTAAGGGGCGTATTGGGGTCCAGTACCCAAAACTATCGGCTTGCCGGAAACCGGCTTCCGCCTGGGCTTTCTCTGGATTTTTCAGGGCGTATCACCGGAATAGCAACTATGGCAGGAAATTATTCGTTTACCGTGCAGGCTCAGCAAGGGGGGCAGCGTATCACGAGAAACTGTGCTTTGTCTGTTGCTCCTGGAAAGCTTGAGATTACTACTGAACCGAATTCTATTTATCTTACCCAGGGTGGCCAGTTACAGCAGCGTTTGGTGTTTCGAGTAGGTCAGCCCGTTGCGTCTCTCAACGATACCCTGCATTCCTTGCGAGGAGAATTTATTCAAAATGGCCGGATAATAGGCATGTTGGGACGACCTCTGAGTATGAACCTTAATCAGGCTCATCCCCAGGCAGCAGAGATAGTGGTTATACCTCCCGCTGTGGTGCAGGAGGTCCAGAAATCCGGTATACCGGAATTTTCGTATCGCCGGGTATTTACCTCCCGAAATTTTCAGGACAGTCATGCTATTACAAAATTGTCTTTTGGTACTCCCGCTTCTGGGGATTTGCGGATTACTGGAATGCGGCTCTACTTTTCCAGAAATAACCGGCCTCAGATTACAGTGCAGCGTAATGAGCGTGGTCTTGTTGGAGAAGTTGCCATTTATTATAACGGATCCGGAGTACTGAAAGGGTACTGGCAGGTGGATAATCGCCGTATCCAGCAGGTGCAGAAGAATCTCTTTTATGGCAAGGTGCTGACCTTGAAAACACCGGCCATTCCGGCGTTACCGACATTCTCTGAGGGGGCGCATTGCTTGCGTTTTATCATTACTGAGCCAGAGGCATCCCAGCCCGGTGCCTTTGGTTTTCCTGAGGCCTTCTATTATGTAGAAGGGGTACGGGCTTCGCTGGTTATTGAAATACAGAGCACTAGTCCAGAGGACCAGGCGGAAATTGATGCTGCCAGTACCATGTTTTCCTGGTCTGCTGTCCCGGGGAGTACCTCTTGTCTTGTTGAGTTTTTTGCCAGCGGAGAGGATGTTCCGGTATTTTCTGCGTACAGTACCAAAAATGCCTACACGCTGCCCCCCGTTGTTATTAAACAACGCTTTACAGAGACCTCCCGTAGCTATCAATGGCGGGTGAAGAGTTTTAATGAGTCGGGAGTGCTAAACGGAGAAAGTAAAAAGAGAGAATTTCTGTTGAAGACTCCTTGAGATTCTTTCTTTTGGCAGCTTGTGAACCTCAGGGCGCTTTGAGTCGGTTATTTTGTTTATATCTCTGGGTAGAGAGGAGAAGATAGCAAGAGACTTATTATTCAAGGTGTCCTGTGCCGCTTTTCATTGAGTCAGCCCGGAAACAGACCTCCTCTGCGAGGTCTGTTTCCGGGTTTTTGTTTTAGGTTCTAAGGGTTTTGGAAGATGTTTATCGAAATTGTTTCCTGCTGGTAAAAGCCTTTTTTTTTTTGTACTCTCTTCCGGTACGCTTTGTTGATGATGTGGATAAACGATATCTTACCGGAACCCATGGACAGAAAATTTCACCTTGTTTCACCATTTAGCCCGGCTGGAGACCAGGCCGAGGCCATTACCCAGCTTGCCTCTGGAGTGCGCCAGGGTCTGGAGCACCAGGTACTTCTGGGCGTTACCGGTTCGGGAAAGACCTTTACCATGGCCGGGGTGATCCAGGAGGTACAGCGGCCTACTTTGGTTTTGGCTCCAAACAAGACGTTGGCCGCCCAGCTCTTTACCGAGTTCAAGGAATTATTTCCTGAAAATGCGGTGGAATATTTTGTTTCCTATTATGACTATTACCAGCCCGAGGCCTATATTCCCCAGTCTGATACCTATATTGAGAAAGATTCGTCAATCAATGATGCCATTGATACTCTGCGCCACTCAGCGACCCGTTCCTTGCTGACGCGGCGGGATGTGTTGATTGTCGCTTCAGTTTCCTGTATCTATGGGCTTGGTTCTCCTGAAGAGTATCGTAATATGCATCTCTTTTTACGTTGCGATGAAGATTATGCGATGCAAGAGGTACAGCGTCGCCTGGTTTATATGCTCTTTGAACGCAATGATTTTTCTTTTCACCGTGGTACCTTTCGGGTTCGTGGCGATGTGATTGATATCTTTCCTGTTCATGAAGAAGAACGGGCGGTACGTCTGGAATTTTTTGGTGATACCCTTGACGCTATTTCCATCATTGATCCGTTGCGGGGCGTGGTTATCGAACAGCTCGATGAGTACACTGTTTTTCCGGGGAGTCATTTTGTGACCTCCAAGGATCGGCTTGAGATTGCCCGCCGCACCATTCTTGAAGAACTGCGGCAGCGCTTAGATGAACTGCATGCCGAGAACCGGTTGGTTGAGGCACAACGCCTTGAGCAGCGTACCATGTTTGATCTTGAAATGATTCAGGAACTGGGATATTGCAATGGCATTGAAAATTATAGTCGCCATCTCACCGGAAAACCGCCGGGGGAACCGCCGCCAACATTGCTTGATTATTTTCCCGATGATTTCTTGATGGTCATTGACGAAAGTCATATCGCCATCGGGCAGCTTAACGGAATGTACCGGGGCGATAGGTCGAGAAAGACCACCCTGGTTAATTTTGGGTTTCGCCTTCCTTCGGCTCTGGATAATCGACCGCTTCAGTTTGACGAATTTACCGCACGTACCCATCAGATGGTCTATGTCTCGGCGACTCCTGGTGATTATGAACTGGAAAAATCCCAGGGTCGTCTTGTTGAGCAGGTGATTCGGCCCACTGGACTTCTTGACCCAAAAATTGAGGTGCGGCCTGCCAGCACCCAGGTGGATGATCTTCTTGAAGAGATCCGGCTTCGTGAGGAACGTGACGAGGCAGTGCTGGTGACCACCCTTACCAAGCGAATGGCCGAAGATCTTACCCAGTATTACGAAAAACTTGGGGTACGGGTTCGCTATCTCCATTCTTCGATCAAGACCCTGGAACGTATTGCGTTAATCCGTGATTTACGGAACCGGGAGTTTGATGTACTGGTGGGGATTAACCTGCTGCGTGAAGGTTTAGATATTCCCGAAGTCTCGCTGGTGGCCATTCTTGATGCCGATAAGGAAGGGTTTTTGCGTTCCCGACGTTCTTTGGTGCAGACCTGTGGCCGGGCAGCAAGAAATGTCAATGGCATGGTCATTATGTACGGTGATGAAATTACGGGATCTATGCAGGAGACCATTGAGGAAACCCAGCGGCGGCGTCAGATACAACAGGAGTATAATGCGGCGCATGGCATTGAACCGCAAACGGTTTTCTCCAAAATTAAAGACACCATGGAACAACATCTCCAGGATTCTGGATATCAGGCGGCGATGAAAACCCAGCAGGAGGCCTTGGAGCTTGCCGAAGAATGTGGCAGCTATACGTCTGTTGCTGAGCTTGACAAGGAAATCAAGAACCTGGAACGACAGATGCATGAGGCGGCAAAATCCTTGGCCTTTGAAGAGGCTGCTCAGTTACGTGACCGCATTAAGGCGTTGAGGAAGATGGAGATAGTTTTAGGATGACATCAAAAAGGCTTGAAAGATTTCTGGTCTGGTTGCTGCCCCCGTTGGTGGGCTTTATGCTGCGGTTTCTCTTTGCAACCTGCCGGGTTACGGTACATGGTCAAGAGCATTTTGACCGTACCGTTGGTAGCGGTCAGGCTGTGGTTGCGACGTTTTGGCATTATGCGACTCTGGGGTTGTTTCCGGTGCTTTGCAAATATAAAGCGGTGTTGATGGTCAGTGCCAGTAAAGACGGGGCCTATATTGCCCGGCTTGGAGAGTTTTTTGGTTTTGGAGTGGTGCGTGGTTCCCGCAATAATCGGGGAGTGAGCGCCTTGAAAGAACTGATTAAGGCGGTCAAAAAGGGGCAGAGTGCTGGAATCGTTGCCGATGGTTCTCAAGGGCCGGCTCGAAAGGCCCAACCGGGTGCTCTGCTGACAGCTTCGATGAGCGGGGTGCCTGTATTGCCGGTGCTCTGGTCGGCGTCAAGTTATTGGGCCGTTAATTCCTGGGATCGCATGGCCTTTCCGAAACCTTTTGCTCGGGTGGAACTCGCCTATGGTAAACCACTCTATGTTCCTCGGGGCATAAAACAGCAGGAACTGGAAGAGTACCGGGCACAGCTCGAAGAGGAGATGAACCAATTGTATGAGCAGCTCTGGCAGAAGTTTGATACAAAAGAACATTGAATTCCTGGAAGAAGAAAAGGGTGAAAAGTGTGATGACAAAAGGGCTGGTAATTGCAGGGCTTGGCGGTGGTTCTGGAAAAAGTGTTGTTTCTGTTGGGCTGACTGCGGCTCTGGAAGGTGCGGGAAATAGGGTGCAGCCTTTTAAAAAAGGACCCGACTATATTGATGCTGGCTGGCTGCGTTGTGCTGCGAAAAAAGACTGCTATAATCTCGACCCCTATCTGATGAGCAGCGAGCAGATTCTTGATTCGTTTTGCTACCATTCTGCAGGGGCAGATTTGGTTGTGGTTGAGGGCAATCGTGGTCTCTATGATGGGGTAACAGCCGATGGCGGTTATGCTACCGCTGATCTTGCAATGCTCATTGATTTGCCGGTACTCCTGGTAATGAACTGTATTAAAACAACCCGAACCATTGCCGCAATGGTTTTAGGTTGTCAGCATTTTGAACCACGGCTCCGTATTGCCGGGGTGATATTGAACCATGTGGCCACAGAACGGCAACGGCTTTTGGTTACGGAGGCCATCGAGAAATATACTGGCGTGCCTGTGGTTGGAGCTATTCCCCGGATGAAACGGGATATCTTCCCGATGCGCCATCTCGGTATGATCCCGTGGCAGGAATATCAAGGCAGTGACGCTGCCCTTGATTTTCTCTGTGATACTGTTACGACCCATGTCGATCTTGCTGCGGTACAAAAGATTATGGCTCCTGTGGTCTGTAGCAAAGACCAGAAAGAGTGTAGGCTCCAAGGTGCGCCGCCGGATGATCGGCAAAAAGTGCGTATCGGGATACTCCAGGATGCCGCCTTTCAATTCTATTATGCAGAAAACCTTGAAGCCCTGGAGCGGGAAGGGGCAGAACTTGTTTTTCTTGACGCCCTCAAAGACAAGGGGCTTCCCGAGCTTGATGGCTTGTATATCGGTGGTGGTTTCCCGGAGACCAGTGTGGCTCATCTGGCGGGTAATGAAGGCTTTCGGCGTTCTGTAAAAGAGCAGGCCGAGAAGGGGCTGCCCATCTACGCCGAATGCGGTGGGCTTATCTATCTTGGCGAATCACTCGTTATGGAGGGTCGGGAATATCCGCTGGCAGGTGTTTTCCCTGCTAGGTTTGCGATGGCAAAACGCCCCCAGGCTCATGGCTATTCCCGGTTCACTGTCCGGGAAGAGAATCCTTTCTATGCCCAAGGAACCCAGGTGAAAGGCCATGAGTTCCGCTATTCAAAGGTTGTCGAGTATCGCAAGGAACAGGGAGTACGCCTTGTGTTGCAGCTTGATCGGGGTACCGGCTTTTGCAACGGTTGGGACGGATTATGTTTCAAGAATGTCCTCGCCCTATATACCCATGTCCATGCCGGAGGAACTGTATCCTGGGCATCTGGTTTAGTGGCACGGTGCCGCCAATTCCGCAGCGTGCAAAAAGGATAGTGCTGCACCCTCCGTTGTGGGCTACTTTGGCCGTGATTTAATGGGGGGTGTTGCTGCCCAATACCTTGGCGTTGATTATTTCCATGTCTTCGACGGATGGTGGCGGGTCGGTGAAATGGATGAATGATTCGGTGACCCGCATGAAGGCCCCGTTATCTTCTTTGCAGAGTTTACAGACACTTTCGGCCTTATCCCGGTAAACGATGACCTTGGATGCGGGATCGCCTTTGCCGTCCACTGCGGCCATTTTTCTACAGCCACAGTCGAGTCGTACCACGGCGACACCGACAGCATCGGGGCTTCCTTCAAGAATGCCCTGGATCATTGCCAGTTCGTTTTTCTCTGCAATAATTTGTTTTTTTATTTGTTTTTTTGATGCCATGTTTTTGCTTTCTTCTGAAATATGGTTGTAGCGTTTCTTTTGTACCTGAGTTTTCTGGCTTCTCATCTACCAGGAAATCACCATGCCCTCCAGTGTTTTTTTGCTACCCGGCAGGATAGAGAGTGATTATATACTTTTATTCGATCAAATAATTTGTTTTATTCCCCGGCAGTATCTTCGAAGGTGTGCTTTATAGATGTTGTTATATTGTCAAATATTCACTTTGAGCAATGGAGAAAACCCGTGGTTATGAACCACAGCATGTTTCGTGGAATGTTTGTTGTCGATCTTGATGGAACCCTGTTGAACCGGCAGCGTCGTCTTGGCGGTAAAGATGCCGCTGCTTTACGTTGTCTTTGCGAAAGTGGTGTGGCTGTGGTTATTGCTACAGGTCGGTCTCGTTATTCTTTGCAACGTCTTCTTGTCAAGGATGCGCAGCTCAATGATGCGCTGTCCCAGTATGTCTGCTATGTGATTTTTTCCACTGGAGCCGGGATCATGGATTTTCCCCAGGGAAATATTCTGCAAACCCGGCAGCTTTCGGTAAAAGATGTCGAGTGTATCACGACTCGGCTGGCTTCGTTTGATGTGGATTATATGATCCATGAGCCAATACCGGGAACACGACATTTTCACTTTTGTACCGCTGGGGGTGGCGTTAGTGATTTTATGACCCGGATAGGCCTGTATCAGGATTTTGGTCAACTCTGTGATCGGCAGACCATGACCCGTATCGGTGAGGTAGGTGGTGCCACAGAGGTCCTCTGTATTGTTGCTTCAGATCGTGGTGAAAGGTATATTACCGAGCTTTGCGCTGCGTTTTCTGAATACAGTGTTATCCGGGCGACATCGCCTCTTGATCATCGCTCGATATGGCTTGAGATTTTTGCTCCTGGGGTTGCAAAATCTCAGGCTGCTCATTGGCTTGCCGCCCGGCTTGAATGTGGCTCTGATAGGGTTTGTGCCGTAGGAAATGATTATAATGATGTAGATTTATTAGGTTGGGCCGGGAAAGGGTATCTGGTCAGCAATGCTCCCGCAGAGCTGAAAACCCATTATGAAATTGTTGCATCTAACGATGCAGGAGGGGTCGCCCAGGCCGCAGAACGTTGGCTCAAGGAGTTCCGATAAGAGATGAAAAGAAAATTTGTTCTCAGCTTTATTCTTTGTATTACGCTTTGTATTTCGTGCACTCCGCTGCCGGAAAATTCCCCAAACATCTCTGTTGTATCTGGAATCATGGATGCCGGTGTTCGGGTTCTTGAGTTGAGTTCTGGAAGGCAGCATGATTTTACCGTGTATCAGGGCGATCATATCCGGTTTCGGATTCAAGATGCTCCGGAGAAAGAGATTGTTTGGCAGGGGACGCTGCATCCCGAAAAGACTGTTTCTCAAGTTCCAGGGGCAGCAGCTCTTTTTCAGGCAACAACTCCGGGGCGATACCCATTCACTTTCGGCGCATATCATGGTCATGTTCAAGTTATTGCACAGGATATTCCGCAATATGCAAAGATCTTGCCGCCTGAGGCGCATCGTCTTATTACCCAGCTCAAGCCCCTTATTCTTGATGTCCGTAATCAGGATGAATTTGATTATGAGCATCTTGAGCACGCTGTTTTAATTCCGGTTCAGGAGCTTGAATTGCGTCTTGATGAATTGCATGGCTGGCAAGATCGTGACATTCTGATTTATTGTGCGACGGGAAGTCGCAGCACCCGCGCTGCACGTCTTCTTCTCGCCAATGGCTTTAAGCGCATTTATAATATGGCTACCGGTATTGAAGGGTGGAGTGACCATGATCTTCCATTGCTTCCTTAACGTAAAGTCAAAATAATGAGTGAGCTATGAAACAGGCGGCGGTACAGTGGCTGGGCAGAGTGATCCTGATGGCATGGTGTCTTGGCTGGCCCGTATCTCAGTGGGTGGGGGCAGAAGAGTTTATAACGCTTGAACAATGTTCTCGTATCAAGAGCCCTCAACAGCGTCTTGCCTGTTATGATCGTTTGGCTCAAAGAGAAACTGAGGATGTTGTTGCCAATCACGTTTCCTTGAATCCCACAGAGCCAATATCCTCTGTTCTCACGACCCAGAAAAAGACAGAAAGTGATGAAAGTTCTCGTTTGACACAGCTTTGGGATTTTGCTGAATCCAACTCCCGGGGGCGTTTTGTTTTCATGGCTCATCGAGATAATTATGTCTTGCCCATTACCTATAATCTGTCTCCGAATAGAAAACCCGAGCATACCGGAGAGGTTGATACGGTTGATGAGGCAGAGGCTGCCTTTCAGTTGAGTATCAAGGTTAAGCTGTGGCAGGATGTCTTAGGCCAGGATCTGGATCTCTGGTTTGGTTATACCCAAAGATCATTCTGGCAGGTCTATGCGACAGACCAGTCCTCACCGTTTCGTGAAACGAATTATGAACCAGAAATCTTGCTCGTGTATCGAATAAATTATGATCTTTTTGGGGGGAAACTCAGAGCGTTGGCTCTGAGTTTGAACCACCAATCCAATGGACGTGCGGAACCCCTGTCCCGAAGCTGGAATCGGCTTATTGGCTCTTTAGGCTGGGAGCGTGGCCCTCTTGTGGTGCAGCTTGGGGCCTGGTATCGTATTCCTGAATCTAAAGAGGATGATGACAATCCCGATATTGACAGATTTCTCGGCCCAGGTGAGCTTTCGCTTCATTATCACCTGGGCGGCCACAGGCTGGGTGCTCTATTCCGCAATAACTGCCGGTTTCATGAAAACCGGGGTGCCTTACAGCTCGATTGGGTCTTTCCTTTGGGCCATAAAAAGATCAAAGGGTATCTTCAGTATTTTACCGGTTATGGAGAAAGTTTACTTGACTATGACCATGCGGTGAACAGAGTTGGTCTTGGTGTTATTCTGGATCGTTGGTAGCGGTAGAAATCAAGAGATACATCCTTCCCCCTTTACCGTCAATACAATTCGTTTTCAATCATAAAAACCATAAAATTGAGTTTCCTGAGCACGCATTTTTTTAGGAAGAATGTCTTTTTTAGAAGTTTTCATAGAGGCTGCCAGAGCTGGAGAGGCCGGGAAAGGTTTTGCCGTCGTTGCAAATGAGATCAAGGCTCTTTCCACCCAGACCAACGAAGCGACTGAGGATATTAAAACAAAAATCAAAGGTATAGAGCAGACTTCTAAAATAACGATTTCCGGCATTGAAAGACTTTCCCAGATTATTGATTCAATTAATGATATTGTTTCAATGATCGCTGCTGCTGTAGAAGAGCAATCGGTGACAACGCAAGAACTCTCTGAGAATATTTCGAATATTTCTTCTGGGTTAAACAATATCAATGAAAACACCGCTGCAATTACCACAGTTTCTGAAAAAATGGCTGAGGATATTGGAGGTATTGATATACGTTCTGCGAAGATATCGGAGCGCAGCATGGATGTTTTAAAAAGCTCTGAAGGCTTGAAAGAGCTTTCTCATAATCTCAAGACCCTTGTTGAGCAGTTTAAAGTGTGAAATAATTTGACGAATGCAGCGTTGTGACGAAATTGTAAGAAGTTACGGTGTTTTTTGATGCTGTAAAATTCATTTCTTATTTGGCAAGGAGGAAATAAAGCTGTCCTTGATGTTTCATGCTTCCGGCAGCAATTTCGGCGTATGTGCTGTTTCCCCAAAAAAGATCAACCCTGTTTGCTCCCCGTATTGCAGAGCCTGTATCCTGGGGAAAGACAAATCGACCCAGCGAAGACCAACCGTTGATAGCTCCATTGTCGGCAACGTCTGGTTTTTGGGTGAGGAGATAGCCGATTAAGCCTGCTGGTAATGCGCTAGGATCAATGGCAATGGAATGTTCTGCTGTGAGCGGGACGTTCATACTGCCCACCGGAGGGTCGTCTGTTCCCCAGGTAAAGAAGATTACCCGGGGATTATGTTGCAGAATACGGCGTTGTTCTTTGGGATGTTGTTTCAGGTAGGCTCGGATAGTTGGTACAGAAACTGATTTGCGGCTGAGTTTTCCTTCGTCTATGAGTAACTTGCCGATGGATGCGTACGGATGGCCATTATGCCCTGCAAAGCGAATGTTCTTTATGGTTCCGTCCGGGAGCTGAATCTTTCCTGAACCCTGCACTTGTAAGAGGAACGCATCAAAAGGGTCGTGCAGGTAGGCTATTTCATATCCTGCGAGTTTCTGTTGGTTTTCAATCTCAGTACGAGTCCAGTAGGGTTGCAAAATGCCTTTTGGGTCATATCTGGTAACGGTTTTTTTATCGGCATCGACAACAAGGTCATCAGGTTTACGATATACCGGAAATTTGAACCAGGGAGTTGGTGTCAGGTTTCCGGCGAAAACTGGTTCATAATATCCGGTGACCAGAACCTTTCCTGGCTGGTGTTGTTTCTCTCCTTGTATTTGAAAAATACGAAAGTTTTTTTTCAAAGAATCGCTTCTTCGTTGTGGATCATCTTCTTTAGCAATAATTTCGATGAAACGCTCCAGGGAACTGATGAGCTTGGTTGTTTCTATGTGAAAATTTCCTGGCAGAGTGATGTTTTTCTGGGGAAGGCTTTTAAGATAACGAAGATGCTGCTGTGCCGCAATGAGTAACTTTTCAGGATTGTCATCATCGAAGAGACTTGGAATATTTTCTTGCGGAACTTCGATGATGGCTGGTTGCAAAGAACATCCCGGAAAGAGGAATAACGAACCTGTGAGCAACAAAGCGATACAAACGATAGATGGTGCTATGAAGAATTTTGTGTTCATTGGCACATCTTCTTAAATTTTGAAAAAAGTTTTCTACATCTGTTGCAGAGAGACTGTTACTCGCTGCACTATCCAGGTCATCTGATATCCCGCTTGCGGGGTCAGTATTTAATACTGAAAGGAGTGCCGATATTTGCCAGAGTAAATACTACGAGATATTTCATATCTTCGGGGCTGTATTGGCTCTGGAACTCCACAGACCAGCAGGGCGCTGTATATATTAAGGCTAGATTGGCCTCATTGGTTTCATGCGCTGCCAGTGAGTGTTCGACGCTTAAAGCCGTTGCCCAGTTGCTAAAGAGCTGGGTTTTGATTTCTGCGTTAATTTGCTTGATATCTTGGAATTTTTTATAGGTATATTCAAGACTGAATGCATCGCCTCTCGTTGTGGTGTACTTGGCTTCTAAATCATGTTTCAGGAATCCTTCTCCGTAACAATCAATATCGGTATCATAGCTGATTGCGAATTGTGTTGTTGGTCTTAAATCAAGTTCAAAAACAAGCGGTGAAAATGGCTGTTTCTCTTCGTGAAAGTTGTATTTTTGTGAGATCTTTATTGAGCCGAGTTCCCGATAGTTACTCCCTCGTCGGCTGGTGAAATAGTTGTCTATGCCATAGGTGATACCATTTTCTCGAGAGATGAAGTCAATCTCATCGAGCATGGGTAAAGTGTCTTGATTGACTTTGGGGATGAAACGATATTCTACATAGGGGTGTAGTTGATGAATCAAGCTTTGCTGTGCTGTGCCAGCAAAAGAGAAATGCCGCATTAAGGTGGTCGCCATGGCAACGGAAAAATCTGGGATAATACGGTTTTGGTTGTGTTTTTCTGTCCAGGTGGCCGTTCCAAAGCTGTCTATCGCATAATAGGTTTCTCTAATGCCTAATTCGGCTCGAGATTCAAGATGTGGTGGTAAGAGAGGGAGAGGGGCACTGATTGCTGGACGAAAATCAACCCTGTGGCCACCCAGCCCCTGTTCACGCCAGTAATAGACATAATTAGCCTCCCATTCAAAAGCGAACGGGAAATTGGCAAAGGTGTATCTTCCCTGGGAGCTTATTTCGGGAAGTTTCCACAGTTCTTGAGATGTATTGCCAATTTTTTTCCGGTCGTTAATAGCCAGAATATCAATTTCAAAAAATTGTCCGGCCCAGCTTTTTTGTATTTTCAGGGTGTTTTCTCTGGTGGCATCGGTTTTGTTGCTCAAGCCTCGACCAAAGGTTTTGAGGTATCTGCTATTACTTTCGACAAAGCCGGTATATCCTTCGTCAAACTCTTTGAGATAGTCTTCATCTGAGACCAGATCAAGGTCAACCCGGCTCAGCCAGTTACCGGGAAAAGTGTGGTCAATCTTTGCTCGCAGCCAATATCGCTTGCTATTGGTATGGGTGTATCCTGTTTCTCTGTAATAGCTGGTGCTGGGATCGCCAGATAGAGAATCGTTGAGGTAACTGCCCAACGCTGTTCCTTTGTTACTGGCATTTGTGACATAACGAAATTCAACACCGGGCATGATGCCCCGTTTTTCATAGAACTCTGGGAAGAAGGTCATGTCCATGGAATCATTGATATTGAGAAAAAATGGAGTGTTACTGCCAAAACCGCTGAGTTCGGAAAAAGAGAACTCCGGTAAAATAAAACCGGTCTGTCGGGTATCTTTGACAGGAACCACCAGGTAGGGTGTGTAGAAGATGGGCACACCTTTTACATTGAAGGTGGCGTGTCGCAGAAAGGCGTAGCCTCCTTTTTCCACGGTGGTACTCCTACTGGCAAAGCTCCAGGGAGGGGTGCTTCCCGGTTCAACCTTACAGGTGATAACCCAGCCGTTTTCAATTGTGTAGGTGTTATATCCTGTTTTTGTTATTCTCTCGCCTTCAAGATGGAGATCGTTCGTTCTTTTGCTGATAACAGCCTTGTCGAAAGAACCGGTCTCGGTGGCAAGATCGACCTTGCCGCTTTCGGCTTGCAGGGTATCTCCATCTCGAATGAATTGTACGTTCCCTTCAAGTTCAATGCGTTCTTCATCGACATAATAGGCTATTTTTTCGGCTTCGATGCGAACTTCAGTTGTGGGACGTGGTTTGCTTTCCAAGGTTTGGGAGACTTCTTGTGCTGAAGAATTTTGAGATGGGGTGTTGTCATTTTTTAAGGAATACCACCAGGAAGTTTTGAGCTTTTTCTGGTTGGGTTGTTTTGCTGGTAAAAGGACTTTCTTTTCAAGAACGACATTGCCCTCTGCGATGATAACCTGAGGGTTTTCTTGTCTGGATATTTTATCGGCAGAAATATCCCATGTGGCGCTGCTTACATTTTGGGCATACGAGTCCAGTGGCGAAAAGAGAAATATCCAAAGAAAACAAACGAGAAGAAATATATAATTTTTGAAGCAATGTCCCGGATACACTATCACAATACACTCCTTGGGAACAATTCGGTAAAATTTTTATAAAAAAGAGATGTCGTTGCTTTCTGGGTATCACAGAATAACACATCTCATTACGCAACTGAACCCCGGAATAGCGACGGTATAGCTGTTTTTTTCGGGGATATTTGGCGAAATCTTAACAAGCCATGTGGTAGAGTTGTGCCATTACATAAAGATCTTTTTCAGGAGATCGGTGGTCCTTTTTGCGGGATTTTTTCGGATGGCTTTTTCTTCCTGAGCCATATAGTAAAAGATGCCATCCATTCCTTTGTTTACCACATATTGGTTGAGATCGGTGCTTATGTCTGGTGCAAAGGGGATTGCGGCGTACTTTTCTTTTATTGAGTTATAAACCTGTAAGGCCTGTACTTCGTTTAAGGCCTTTGCAACGATGGGCTGCATGGCTCGGGTTAGATCTGGGGTCATTTTCTCTCTAAAATAAAGGGTTGCCGCATTGTCGCCTCCTTGCCAGATGGTTCGTACGTCTTGAAAGGTCATTTCAGAAATGGCTTGAGTGAACAGCGGCTGTGCTTGGGCGACTGCTGCTTCGGCGGCACGATTTAATCGCATTTCCAGGTTGTCGGCAAGACCAGATAAGCCGACTTGTTTTAGCAGTGATTGGGCTTTGGCAAGATTTTCAGGAAGTGGGATATGAACAAGAGAGTTCTGGTTAAATCCACCTCTGGTTCCGAGTTGTTTGACTACCTTTTGTGAGCCTATAGCCAGAGCCTCTTTAAGTCCTTGGCTGATGTCTCTAACTGAGAGATTGCCAAGACTACCGTTACTTTTTGTTGAGGAATTATCTGTATTGTTTTGACCGTTTAAAGCATTAAGGAAACCTGCGCCTTGTTCCCAAAAGCTGTTTCCTGCAAATGCTTGTCCGCAAAGAGTTACAAATAAAGTTGTTATGAGCAGCGTTTGTTTTTTCATATTGTAAAGCTCCTTTTGTTTTTAAGAGTTTTCAAGATAATCCTGTATAAATAAGAATAGTAGAATATGTAGATTTGGGAAAACCTGGGGTGTTTTCTCTTGTTGTATAAGAGCTGCACTCTAGTCTGTGCCACTTTTAGGAGCAAGGGCTTTTATGATTTCTTGTATTATGTTCGTTAAAAAAATGTTTTTGTTTGTTGGTGTAGTTTTTAGAGATAAGAAGTGCGAGCCACAGATTTGCCTTGATAATCGTAGGAAAGTATCGTATTTAGGGAATGGTCGCCTTGGGCGGCAGGTCTCTTTTATTAAAAGAGTCATGGCGAAGGACGGTTTATTGTCTTTGTTCGCTGCTATGAGATTTTAACAATCTTCCATGTTCAAAAGTTTTATTGGCTCCATGCTTTGTAACAAGAATTTTTATGAGGGGGCGGAACTTTTGTGGTCATATGGGGTGTTGTGTTTTTACTTATTGTCTCCGTGGCATATTACGGAGCATAAAGAACGAGTATTCCTTTTGTTTTTTCTTAACAAAAGATTTTGCAAGGTATATTGCGATTTCTCTGTTTATATTGCCTGTTTGTTTTTAAAAACAGTGAGTATCGCTATGAGATGGTGTGCCTGTTCGAAAGACTTCGCAAGGATGTCGTGAGCATGTATCGAAAAAGTATTCCGTTATCAGTGCAAGAAAGGTTTGAGAGATGATGGAAGAGAAAGAAGAAAGAGTGCATAAAATTGCACTCTTTTTAGAGGCTATGTATGGGAGAAAGCAAGAAAACAACAGAGAAGAAATCTGTTACTAAAATAAAAGCGACAGTAGGAGCCTGGTGGAAAAGTACTGTTATTGATGTGAGTGAAGAGGCTCCTGAGGAAGAGGAGAGGAAGCTTGAGCCTGGTTCTAAGACATCGCAAGTAAAGGCGACAAAGAAAGCGACGGGAACAAAAGAAAAGCAGGCGGCCACAAAAAAAACAACAGCAGCGTCAAAAAAGAAAGCTGAAACAGCAGCCCAGAAAAAAACGGATGGAGTTGTTGAAGAGGCAGTTGCTTCCGATGACGATGCAGCACCGCCGCAAAAAAAGCGTTCGAGACGACCCCGTCGCTCGAGCAAAAAAAGTGCCTCCCCAACGAAAGAAGCTGTTGACGCTATGGAAGAGACCATTTCCGACGGAGATGGCAACGACGCAGAGGCAGGCGAGGAGACGATGCCCGCTTCTGCAAAACCCAAAGGGCGAAGCCGAAAAACGTCACAGGAAAAATTAGAAGATAACAAAGAAGCTGCGAAAAATGAAGTGGCTGATGAGACGGAGATGCTTTCTGAAGAGATCGCTGAGTCTCAAGAAGAGACGGCCTCTCCGAAAGAAAAAGTTGTTTTACGACTGCTTATCAATGCCGAAGAACCAGAAGAGTGCCGCTTGGCTCTGCTTGAAAATGGTCGTCTTGAATCCATCCATGTTTCCACGATTACTCGCACCCAAACGAGAAATAATATTTATAAGGGCAGAGTTGTTGCGATAGAGCCAAGTCTCCAGGCGGCTTTTGTCGATTATGGTACTGAGAAAAATGGTTTTTTGCCTTTTTCTGAAATTCATCCCGAATACTATGCCCAGGATTTACCTGAAGAGATCCAGCGGCATGTTGATTCCCATCATTGGAAAAAACTTAGCATTACCGATGTCCTGGAAAAAGGCCAGGAGGTGCTGGTTCAGGTGGTGAAGGAAGAGGTCGGCAAAAAAGGTGCGAACATGACCACCTATTTGTCACTTCCGGGGCGTAGTGTGGTGCTTATGCCAGGAAGTGATTCTTCTGGAATCAGTCGTAAAATATCCGGTGAAGAACGTCGTGATCAGCTCAGAAAAATAATGAATGCGCAAAACATCCCTGAAGGGGTTGGCTGGATTGTCAGAACAGCCGGCGCAGATATTACCAAGACGGCTCTTTCTCGTGATGTCAGTTATTTGTTGAGCTTATGGCAGGAGATCAAATCTAAGGGACAAAATCTTGAAGGAGTGGGTCAAGTTTACGAGGATCACCAGAGTGTACAGCGTTTTTTACGAGAGAATTTTGACCCAAAAATTGAAGAGATCCTCGTTGATGATCAGGAAGCCTTGGAGCAGGTTCAACAATTTATTGCCCGATTGCCTTCCAAGCAGCAGAAGGTTAAGGTGCGGCTTCACAAAGGTGCTCGGCCTATTTTCAATCAGTATAGCATTGAAGATCAGATTGAATCCATATATCAACCCAAGGTCAATCTTCCTTCCGGGGGTTCTATCGTCATTGATCCTACAGAGGCTCTTGTGGCCATTGATGTCAACTCTGGTTCGACGAGTAAAGGCCAGAATTTTGAGGAGTCTATTTTTCAGGCAAACATTGAAGCTGCCAGTGAACTCGCTAGGCAGCTCAGGTTGAGAGATCTCGGTGGTTTGATTGTCGTTGATTTCATAGATATGCGAAATAAAAAGCATATCCGTGAGGTGGAACGAGAACTCAAACGAGCCATGAAGCGCGATAAGGCGAAAGTTGATTTCAGCCGGATATCAAAGTTTGGCTTGATGCAGATTTCCCGACAGAAACTTGGTGCTCCGATTGAGGCTGGGAACTATAAAGTCTGTGCCTGTTGTAAAGGTCGGGGAGTTGTACGTTCTGTGGAAACCCTGGCACTTTTTTATTTACGGCGTATCCAGACTGGAGCCAGCCGGAAACAGGTACAACAGGTGGAATGTCGTTTCCCTCTGGATGTTGCCGAGTATCTGCTCAACAAGAAACGTTCTGAAATTCAAGAGCATGAAAGTCGCTATGATACCGAAATCCGCATCATTCCCGATATAACAATGCGTCCTGTGGATCATGAGATTATTTTGATAAAAGCGGAAAAAGACGCTAAGGGTAAAAAACAGGGTTGATGTTCATGGGAAACTACGGTATATAGTCAACCACTTTTGCCGCACCAGTGGCTCAGTTGGATAGAGCGACGGACTACGAATCCGTAGGTCGGGGGTTCGAATCCTCCC
>PDWJ01002864.1_pt1 | contig 17351 bp, 6 predicted proteins | sample 1430881 | NCBI WGS metagenome assembly PDWJ01 (sample SAMN01162460, study PRJNA174530) | Oral metagenome, whole genome shotgun sequencing project. | biome: Marine environment; feature: Marine mammal; material: Swab sample of the gingival sulcus; isolation source: swab sample of gingival sulcus...
CAATTCCACATCGTTCAATTTGTGTCTTAAACTGACCCAAAACTTCTTCTTCCCCATTTTCGCAATTGACAACCCATGATTTCACAGAAAAGCCATATCCATTTCCTAACTTGCTGCTTGCAGGTGACGGAATAATTTGTATCGTCTGTCCGTTTATAAGCAGTACCTGAAACAGGAATATTGCTAAAAATATTTTTTCTTTCATCGTTTTTTATCTATTTAGGTATAGCATCAAGTCTCGGCTTATTTTTCCCAATTCATTTTCCGGCGTAAAGCTTCCAAAAAATAATAATCGGCATAATTCAATGGCACATCAATTTCTGCATTATGAGGGATACTGCCCACCGAGTGCATCAAAATGAAGTAGTTGTTTCCTCCAATTCTGGCTTGGTATGCAGGAGATGCCAGGCTATTCATAATACTATCTGCCTGGTTAATAAAGTATTGTTGATGGGCAGAATAACCAGCCAATTCATAAAGTGCCGAGGCAATAATCGCAGCTGCAGATACATCTCGCGGTTCACGTGGAATATCGGGAGCGTTAAAATCCCAATATGGAATTAAATCTTCAGGCAAATTCGGATGATTTAAAATAAAATTGGCAATATTTTCTGCTTGAGATAAATATGCAGGATTGCCAGTTTTACGATAACATACTGTATAACCATAAAGCCCCCAGGCTTGACCCCGCGCCCAAGCTGACTCATCAGCATATCCTTGTGCAGTATTTTTCTTTCGTACTTCGCCTGTAACGGGGTCATAATCCACCACATGCCATGAACTGTAATCATCGCGAAAATGATATTTCATGGTTTGATTTGCATGGCTAACTGCAATCTTATAGAAACTTGAGTCTCCGGTAAGTTCAGTCGCCTTGAATAAAAGCTCAAGGTTCATCATATTATCAATAATCACCGGGCACTTCCACCCACGTTCAGCCTGCCAGCCTCTGTTCGTATTCCAAGATTGAATGACTCCTGTCGCCGGTCGAAAACGCGTAGAAAGCGACTCCGCCGCTTTTACCATTACGTCTCTATATTCTTTTTTACCCGTCAGGCGAAAAGCGTTTCCGTAACTACAATTAATAATAAACCCCACATCGTGATGCCAGGTGAGGTATTTTACAGAATCAAGTGATTCCGTAATTTTTATACCATAATCTTTCCACCTTTCTTCTCCTGTCATTTCATACAAATACCACATCGTTCCAGGGAAAAATCCACTTGTCCAGTCTGCAATACCAACATATCTAGTTAAGCCCTCTTTATTAATTGTCCTTGGATTTAATATTTTCCCTGTTTTTTCAATTTCATCCAATTGAAGTCCTATTTGTTTTGAAGCATTTTCCAGATTTTTCTCTAGAAAACTTTGAGATTTCTGATTAATACCGCACCCTAAGATGGTTCCCAAAAAGATAATAATCAACACTAATGCATAGGATTTATTCATAATTGCTATTTCTTTACAATAATATCAAAAATATTGTTCACACAGTCAATTGTCTAAAATAGCTGTTCCCAAATCAGCTATCATCAAAAACCCCGGATATCAAGTAATAAATCCAATGTTTTTAGGTTTCAAAAAAAATGGAACTAATTATAAAAATCTCCTTTTCAGTCGATTAAATAAATAATAAAAACATATGCCCTTTTTTCTGACATGGACAGAACTACTAAGCAGCTATTCAAAATGTAATTAAAGCACTAAATAACAAACAGATAAAAACAATACATGTATTTCACAGATAAAAAACGCTTACAGCATTATTAAAATAATCGTTTTCTGAGAGTTAAATATGCACCTTCAAAGGAGATAAAAGCCAAATTGAGTACCAATGTGCTCTACAACACACCCACACCAATAAACACATAAAGAGCTGATTTTAAAGACATTAATGAGTGCCAAATTCGTACAAAAGAGTCCCATATTTACATAGACGTCCCATTATTACACAAATGGGATATTGATGAATTTCCGAAATGTTAATTTTATAGTTTTGTACCTCGTAACATTACTGATATTGGGAAAAATACATTTATATACTAAAATTTAAATTCTATGAAAAAAATCAGGATTCTATTATTAACTATTATCTTGATGTTATCTGGCCTGGGAATCTTTGCACAAACAAAGATTAGTGGGACGGTTACTTCAAAAGAGAACGGAGAAACTATTCCCGGTGCAAACGTTGTCGTAAAAGGAACAACTCAGGGAACCATTACAGGTATGGATGGAAGATACGAGTTAGCCATAAATGACAAAAATGCAGTTTTAGAATGCAGTTTTATTGGTTTTCAAACAGTTGAACTTCCTTTAAATGGAAGCACGGAATTAAATTTTGTTCTTGAAGCGAGTGTTATAGCATTAGATGAAGTAGTTGCGGTGGGATATAGTACTGTCTCAAAACGCGACCTGACGGGCTCGGTTGGACAAGTTAAAGGAGATGTACTAGTAAAAAGCCCGGTAACTAATTATGATCAGGCATTAGCAGGTCGGATTGCAGGTGTTCAGGTATCGGCTGCCGACGGAACACCCGGTGAAGGACTTAATATTGTAATTCGGGGAGGTAATTCAATTACCGGAGATAATTCACCATTATATGTTGTCGATGGAATTCCGATTGAAAATTTTGATCCGGGAAGTATAAGTTCTCACGATATTGCATCTTTTGATGTATTGAAAGATGCCTCAGCATCAGCGATTTATGGATCCAGAGGAGCAAACGGAGTAATTATTATTACAACAAAAAGCGGAAGAGATGATGGTTCTACTGAAGTATCCCTGAACTCCTCAGTCGGTACACAATGGATCTCAAACCGTTTAGATGTAATGTCTCCCTATGACTATGTAAAATACCTGGAAGAAGTACAAACATACCGGGGAGATACTTATTTAGATGACTTTCGTTACCATTGGGTTAGCCCAGAAGAATACCGTAACACAGAGCCAATTAGTTGGCAGGATAATATTATGAGAAGTGCATTGGTACAAAACCATAACTTGTCTGTTAGCGGAGGTAACAAAAAAACATCTATTTATCTGTCGGTTGATTATACAGATCAGTCAGGAACATTGATAAATACCGGATATAAGAAAGTAAACAACAATTTAAAATTCTCTCACCGGATAAACAATAAAGCGCAGTTAGGCGGGTATTTGAACTATTCATACATTTACAGAAACGGGTTGGACGTTTCCGGAAATAACCGGCTTAGTATAATTCGCGATGCAATCACCTTTCGTCCGGTACGTCCAAAAGTCGATGATGGAAAAGAGGGAGGACTTGACCTTGCAGATCCCAACGACCTCCGTTTTGACCCGGTAAAAACACTGAATAACACTGATCGCTATCAGAGACAGGATGTGGTAAGGGGAAGCCTTTATCTGAATTATAACTTGACTAAAGCTGTAAAACGTAAAGTTTCTGGTAATTACAGTGTGAATAACCGCAAAGAATCGTTGTTTTATAAAAAAGACACCTACCAGGGAACCAAAGGCATTGATGGCATTAACGGGACACTAGCAGACAGGCACTACCAAACCCTGGCCACTTCAAATACGCTGACTTATAAAAAGAAATTTAACAAGGTACACAACCTTACCACTTTGGCAGGTGTAGAAGCACAAATTGTGTCGTATGACAATTTTGTAACCAAAAACAAAAAAATGCCAACAGATGCTTTTGGCACCGATAAACTGGAACTTGGAACCGAACCGGAGATTCCTACCTCTTTTGCTTCAGAAAATAAGTTAGTTTCATTTTTTGGGCGAGTAAATTATAGTTTTAAAGACCGCTATTTAGTAACGATAAACTACAGAGCCGATGGTTCTTCCAAGTTTGCGCCCGGAAACCAATGGGGTTATTTCCCCTCAGCTGCTTTAGCCTGGCGCTTGATTGAGGAAGATTTTATTCGCAATCTTGGCATGTTCTCAAACTTAAAATTAAGAGCTGGCTATGGTGTTACAGGGAATAACCGCATTAATGATTTTGCTGCATTTTCGCTGATTAATTATAATGAATTCAGCGGTTATTCGTTCGGTGGTGTATATAATCTGGGAACCTATTATTCCAGCTTGGCTTCGGCCGATTTAAAATGGGAAACAACAGCCCAGTACAACCTGGGGGTTGATATAGGCTTTGCAAATAACCGTATAAACGTAACAGCAGATTTCTACCGGAAAAACACCAGCGATCTTCTACTCAACGCAGACATGTCGTTAAGCACAGGTTATTCGCAGGTACTTCAAAATATCGGAGAAGTCCAGAACCAGGGGATAGAGCTGGCAATTAACACAGTAAATATTAAATCACAATCGTTTAAGTGGAATACCTCTTTCAACATTTCATTTAATAAAAACAAAACCATTTCGCTTAATTCCGGGCAGGAAGCACTATACACTAATCCTAACTGGTATTTCAAATTCACTGAATACCAATATATTACAGAAGTTGGCAAACCTGTAGGAATGATTTACGGATTAAAACGCGATGGCGTTTACCAGTTAGAAGATTTTAATTACGATGCTGCAAATGATACTTATGTATTAAAAGACGGAATTCCGGATAATGGAAAAGCTGTTGCTCCCGGAAGTGTAAAATATAAAGACATTTCGGGAATTGATGGGAAACCCGACGGCACAATCAATGAACTTGACAGAGTTGTTATCGGAAATCCACATCCAAAACACTTTGGAGGTATAACCAATGATTTTACTTATAAAAATTTTGATTTACAGATCTTTCTGCAATGGTCGTATGGAAATAGCATTTTAAATGCTAACCGGGCCATGTTTGAAAACCCCGGATTAATTGGAGCAGAATACAACCTTTTAGCTCCGGCCGCAGACAGATGGACACCGGATAATCCTACTAATGAGGTACAAGCTTTTCAGTTTGCCAACGTTCTCGGCTATCCCCAGGATGGCAACCTGATTTCTGATTATTATGTTGAAGATGGCTCTTATTTAAAACTAAAAACAGTGGCCCTGGGATACACTTTCGATAAAGATATTTTAAATAAAGTTGGCATTAAATCCTGCCGTATTTATGTTGCTGGCCAGAATCTTCACACCTGGACTAAATATTCTGGTTACGATCCGGATGTATCTGTAGGCAAGTACGGAGCATTAACTCCCGGGCTTGATTATTCTGCATACCCGATAAGTACAACATTCATGGGAGGATTAGAACTTAAATTTTAATTCGTGTTATCATCTTAAAATAAATACAAATGAAAAGTTATATATCAATAATAATCAAAACAATAGCGTTTACTACTATTTTGATTGGAACTATTTCTTGCGAAAAATATCTCACGGTCGATCCTAAATCGAGTTGGGTAAAAGAAGCATTCTTCCAAAATGAAGATGAAGTAAAACTGGGACTTAACGGCATTTACAATTACCTTGCGCTGGACGCAACCTACGGACAAGTTATTTCTGCTATGTTTGAAGCCGGAACCGATGAAATGCTTTTTAACAGGAATAATAATAACTGGGCCATTGGTTTATACAATCATACCCCGGCAGATGCAAAACTTAGACAAGCATGGCTTGCCTTATACAAAGGGGTAGAAGCGGCAAATAACTTTATTGCCAAAGTTCCTGACACCCCGGGAATTGATGACGCAAAACGAAATGTCTACCTTGGAGAAGCCCGTTTTTTAAGAGCTTTATTTTATTTTGACCTGGTTCGTTGGTGGGGCGAAGTTCCATTACGAACTACACCTACATCGGGCATTGATGACAACGATATTGAAGCTGCTTCGCTAGATGAAGTTTATCAGCTAATTATTGACGATCTTACATTTGCAAGTGAAAATCTGCCTCATGCAAAAGATCAGGATGAACCCGGACATGCCAATAAAATGGCAGCTCATGGAATACTGGCTCGCGTTTACCTCACCATGGCCGGATATCCTATGCAAAAAACGGAAATGTATAAAAAGGCAGCCGATCAATGCGACATTGTTATTAACGACGGATGGCATAGGTTAAATCCATCCTACAAACAAGTCTTTTTAAATTATATAACCAACAAATACGACAAAAGCGAATCGATATTTGAAATCGAATTCTCAATGATGCGCGACCAGGGAATCAGGGAAGACGGGCGTATCGGTCAGATTAACGGAGTACAATTTTATTATTATCCTACACAAACAGAGCCATTTGCATATGCATTGCTTCAAAATTCAGTAAAAATGAACTCCATATATGAAGATGGTGATATGCGGGATGAATGGAACAATGCCCGTTTTATTTGCAACCGTCGTGGAAAAATTTCTAAAGTAAAAAATGAATTAAAGGTTTGGCCGGGCAAATTTCGCCGGTGGGAACCAATTACCTACGGAACTATTCCTGATGGAGTTGGAACGTATGTAGTTTTGGAAGACGTAGCGGTACCGGAAAAAAACTTTACTGGCATTAATTTCCCTGTATTGCGTTATGCCGATATTTTACTGATGAAAGCTGAATGTGAAAATGAAATGAACGGGCCGGGCAATGCATATCAATATATTGATGAAGTTCGGGTAAGAGCCGGAATTGATGTTCTGAACCGAGCAACTGTTAATAGTAAAGAACTGTTTCAAAAAGAAATTCAAGATGAGCGTATGCGCGAATTATGCTTTGAAGGTGTTCGTAAACACGACCTTATACGCTGGAATATTTTAGGTGAAACTTTAACAGAGCTTAACGAAATGATTGATGCAACCAATCAGTCAGATAAAAATAAAACTTTATATAAAAGGGCTGGTAAGAATTTTAATGCATCAAAACATAATATCATGCCTTACCCGCTACAGGAAACAACCATGAATCGTAAACTGGATCAGCATCCCGAATGGTTACAATAGGGAAATAACAAGTTAATATATACGAAAAGTGGCACTACTTTAGGTGCCACTTTTTATTATTTTTGTATTTGTACTTCTTATGTATTCAGAGCAACTGCAATTTTTATAGAAACAAGATGATAAAAGAGCTCTGAAGTGTTAACTTTAAAATGTATTTGTTCTTTCATAAAATGCAACCTGGCTACATGAAAAAGCTTCTTGTCTTTTTTATTATTTTTTGTATTTCTTTTAAGTCTTTTCCTCAATATCTGGTTTTAGAAGAAAAGGTTCCATCAAATTGGGAAACAACTCCCCAATCCATACTTTCTATTAGTAATACACATAGCAAGCTTGGTAGTCAGTCAGTAAAATGGGCTTGGAAGTCAGGAGCAATTATCACAATAACTAATCCCGATGGATTGAATCAGGCTGTTCAACGTAACCGGGGAGGAATGACGCTTTGGATTTACAATGAAACAGCCGTTGATGCAGCACTCCGATTTGAATTTAGTAGCGCCAGTAATGTAGAGTATTGGTTTGATTACCAAATCAATTTTAAAGGATGGAGAGCATGCTGGATTAGTTTTAATGAAGACATGAAAGGAAACAAGCTGTCTAAAAGCTTAAATAATTTAAAAATTTATGCTCCTGAAAATATTGCAGAAGGAACGGTATTTTTCGACCGGATGATTTTTCCTGAAAAAGCGATAGATCACAGACGTACACCAGATGCCCAGCTTCCTTTTATAAACCCCAAAATAAATACTAACCACTGGACAGCCTTATGGCATTGGCACAGCACTTATACATATTCGCTAAAAAAAGAGCAGCCTGATGACCAAACGATAAACGAGCTAAAACAAATTGAACAGAAACTGATACAATCAGCGGCTGGAGTAAGCTTTTCAACCACCGCATTAAGCAAATGCAAAGAAGACTTTAACTCCCTGAATATCAAACGAGAAGGAAATAACATCAAGGGACCGGCATTTGTTTCAAACAGCGAATATATTGCCGCAAACAATGATCTTAAAATGAGAAAGGCAGGCGATATTTTGCAAGGCCTTGCAAAAGGATGGCATTTTTATAAGGATACAGAATGCCGACAAATGTTTATTGACTTGGCAGATCATTTAATAGATCAGGGATGGGCAGTTGGAAGTGGCATGGGAACGAATCATCATTATGGTTACCTGTTTCGCAAATTTGCGCCATCATTTTTACTAATGAAAGACCCCATTGCTGAAGCAGAAAAACTCAGCGAATACACCAACGTGTTACTTTACTGGTGTGCAATACCCGAACTTCGGGAAGAGCCGGTTCCCGGAAGTTTACAAGGGCTAATTGACAGTTGGAACACTATGACAATGCCAAGGCTTATTGCCATTTCAATGCAGGATGACCTGGCACAGCGTGATTTAGATTACCGCTCATTCAAACGTTGGATGGATACCTCTCTGAAATACTCTCCCGGAACTATGGGAGGAATTAAGGTTGATGGCACGGGATTTCATCATGGTGGGTTATACCCGGCATATTCAAACGGAGGCCTCGCAGGCCTTGGAGAATATCTGGCTATCACGAAAGAGACCCAATATATGTTAGCTATTGAAGCTCAAAAAAATTTAAAACAGGCTCTTTCTGCTATGATAAATTATAGCGCAAATAATGAATGGGGTTTTGGAATATGCGGAAGACATCCGTTAGGAGGAAAATTTAGCAACGAATTAATTGAAGCAATAGGCCAGCAGGCAGCTTGCGGAAATCCGGAAACAGGAGAAGCCATCGACAAGGAAATGGCTTCAGCATACTTGCGTTTAAAATCAGGTTCGTCTGAGTTAACCGACTTATTTCAACAGGCAGGCATCAAGGCGAAATTACCTCCTTCAGGCTTCTTTACCTATAATTATGGAGCTTTGGGCATCCACCGACGCGATAACTGGATGATTTCCCTAAAAGGATACAATAAGTACGTTTGGGGATCAGAAATCTATACTGCCGACAACCGTTTCGGACGTTATCAGTCGTATGGAACCGTTCAAATTATGAATGCAGGTAATCCTGTATCGTCAAAGGCCAATGGTTTCAGCGAAGCAGGATGGGACTGGAACCGTTTTCCCGGAGCCACAGTAATTCATTTACCTCTTGAATTACTGGAAAGCCCTTACCCGGGAACTTTAATGGAAAAATCTGATGAAACTTTTGCCGGAGCTCTTTCACTACAAGGCATGAACGGAATTTTTGGATTTAAGCTAAAAGAAAAAGACCGTCCAAATTTCACACCTGATTTTGTAGCCCGAAAATCTGTTTTTTGTTTCAATGACCATGTCATCTGTCTTGGAACGGGTATTTCAAACTCCAACCAACAATATCCAACAGAAACAATTTTGTTTCAAACAGCCCTTAAAAATAAAAGACAGAAGATAGAAGGAAATAACAATCTGGTAATAAGAAACTTTCCGACGGAAGTGTCTTTAGATGAGAACACAAATAATTGGTTTATTGACCTAAACGGCAACGGATATTATTTACCAAAATACCAAAATGTAAAAATCAAAAAGTCAACACAAAAATCGAAACACAATAAAACCGAAAAAGAAACTACTGGGAATTTTGCTGCAGCTTGGATCGATCATGGAAAATCACCAATCAATGCAACTTACGAATATGCAATATGGATCAATTCAACATTCGGAAAAATGCAGGAAATCTCAGAAAAGATGGAGTTGGAAAATGAAAAATGCTATAATGTACTGAAGAAAGATAATACGGCACATATAGTAAATGATCGTGAAACCGGAATTACGGGCATGGTACTTTTTGAAGCTCATAGTGCAGATGACTCTTTACTGGTAATCGATAATAGCATTCCTTGCCTTATCATGTACCAAAACGAAAAAGACAACAAAATTCGTTTAAGCCTGGCTAATCCGGATCTCAACTTACCGGACAATAGCTTTAGTTCTAATCTGCCGGCCAGAGAAACAGAAGTTTTTATCACATTAAAAGGTGAATGGTCATTATGCACTTCTTCACCAAAATACAAAGTAGAAAATTATAAGGATGGTAATACAATTCTTAAAATCATATGCCAGGATGGTATTCCTCACGAGTTGATTATCGAAAAAGGCATAACTACGTCTTCTTTTCTGCAACACAATAGTAATTTTAAATTCTATCCGAACCCCGCAAAGGAAAAACTAACACTTAGTATGGTTAATCCTACGGAAATTGAATCTTGCATAAGTATAAGATGCATGAATGGCAAATGCCTTCAGAAATGGCCTTTGGATCCCGACATTATAAACTTTGAAATCAATATAGAGAATTTCGCCAACGGAACTTATTTAATTGGGTTGGAAAATCCAGAATCGTATGTTTATCAGAAGTTAATAGTGTCCCATTGAAAAAAGAATTACAACAACAGCATATAAACATTCAAATGTAGATTATAAATTCACCATATATTCAAATAACACTTACATCAAAGATTCATACAATGAATAAACGCAAATACATTAAAGTTATCATAGGGCTCACTATAGCAGTATTTTCAGCCTGTAAAGCGCCTCAACCAGAAAAAGCCCCAAACCTTGTTTACGTATTTCCCGATCAGTTCAGAAAAACAGCAATGGCTTTTTGGGATACTCCTAAATACAAAGGAGCTATACGAACAAAAGCCGATCCGGTTATAACACCTCAACTAGACCAGTTTGCATCTGAGGCGATGGTATTTACAAGAATGGTTAGCAACTGTCCGTTGTGCAGCCCTCACCGGGGAAGCTTAATGACAGGCCTTTTTCCGGGCTCAAGCGGAGTAATGCTTAATTGTAATGCAACACGTCCGATTAGTTCTTTAAGAACCGATGTTGTTTGCTTTAGCGATGTTCTTCATAATTCGGGCTACGAAACAGCCTACATTGGGAAATGGCACCTGGACTACCCTACTCCTAATGATCCGGTTAATCCGGGCAACTATGTTGACCCGAGAGTTCCCGCGTGGGACACCTATACACCACAAGAAAGGCGTCATGGATTCAATTATTGGTATTCATACGGAACCTGGGATGTACATAAAAATCCGCACTATTACGACAAGGATGGAAACCGATACGATCCTAAAGAATATTCGCCAATGCATGAAGCAAACAAAGCAATCAAATACCTGAAAAACGAAGCAGGCGAACGCGATCCGGACAAACCATTTGCATTATTTATCTCAATGAACCCGCCTCACAGTCCATATAGTTCGTTGGCAGACTGTCTGGAAGAAGACTACAATCTGTACAAAGATATTCCAATAGATAAATTATTACATCGAGAAAATGCAGACCTCCAGATGCGCAAAGTAAAATCTGCACCCTATTATTTTGCCAATGTTACTGGTGTTGATCGCGAATTTGGACGAATTATCGAGCAATTAAAAGAAATGGGTGAATACGACAACACCATTATCGTGTTCACATCAGACCATGGTGAAACCATGTGTAGCCAAGGTATTAGAGATCCCAAAAACAGTATTTACACTGAAGCATTTGATATTCCTTTTCTGATTCGCTGGCCAGGAATGAGCAAGCCGGCTGTTAGCAACCTACTCATAGGATCACCCGACATTATGCCAACTCTTCTCGGACTGATGGGATTAGGAGATAAAACACCGGCTTCCGTGCAAGGTTTCGACTACTCAGATGCTCTACAAGGAGTAAACAATGCCCAACGGCCTACATCTGCCTTGTACATTCGAAATATAGATGGGGAAAAAGACAGCACAGGGCTTGTTGTTTCTTACTTTCCTGTAGCCAGAGGAATTAAAACTCACCAATATACTTTGGAGTTCACAATTGACAGAGATTATCAGTTGATAAGTACTAAATTTTTCAATGACCAGGAAGATCCCTATCAATTAAACAACCTGCCGGTTGAAAAAGATAATCCTGTAATCCAAAGCCTGGTGCATGAAATGGCATTTTGGTTAAAACGCAGCGAAGATCCCTGGTATAAAAACCAAATATTAAACGATTGGATTCAATATTCTGCCAAATGAAAACCCATATCTGAGTGTTGACTTCTTCCTGTTTTATGTTTTTGCATCAATTATAATATTGTTGCCTATTCAAAACATCACTCAGGATTAATTCATTGCTATTTGATACGATCTTCTTTATTAGTAGAAATATACTTGTCATGATACTCGGCAGGGGTTAATCCAATAAAATTTTTAAATATTCTATAAAAACTTGTTTTTGAATTAAATCCACAATCTCCTGCAATAGAAAGGAAGGTAAAGTCTTTGTTTTTGGGATCATTCATCATTTTTTTCACTGCTTCAACCCGATAATAGTTAACAAAGTCATTGAACCCAATATCTAATTGTTCTTTTAAGAGGCTGCTTAATTGAGCAAGAGATAGCTTCAGATGAGCTGCTAATTGATTTTTTGTCAGTCGTTTATCCAGATATAGTTGTTCTTTCTCCATAGAATCGATTAACATCTGAACATTTTTCTTCGTGCGGGTATCCAGATTCGGATCGAGTTTAAAACGCGGATAAATCTGCCCGGGAACCGGTTGACGGTATTTCCTGTTTAATTCTGAAAACATTCTTTTCAAAGACTTCCGAAAATAGAACAATATGCCCACAATAACCAAAAGGAGAAATATATTGCTAACGTATCCGGCTATTTTTTTTAAATCACGTGTAACCTTTATTTTTAACGAAATTGGTTGCTCCGACCATACCCCGTCGCAATTGGCAGCCTTAACAAGCAATTGGTAGTCACCTGGCTTTAAACGGGGAAAAAAAACGCTATTCTGATTATTTCTGGTAAAATGCCATGCGGTAGTATCATCTTTGCCAGAGAAACAGTATTTATAAATATTTTTATATGAATTGATATACGAAAATGCAGAGAACTCAATTTCAATATTTCTATGGCTATCTTTCAAACGAATCTGATCCTCAAATACCATTGAACACTCTAAAGGTACATTTGATTCTACTACCTGGCCTGGGGTAACCAAATGTTTAGCAATGTTTAAAGCCGTATAACCAGGAGAAGGAACATAAGTATTGAGTTCAAAATCCCCGGGATTAAAAACATTCAAGCCATTATTCCCTCCAAATAAAAGCAGTTTCCCAACTTTCTGCTTTACTTTATATTCGAAAATCTCTCCTTGCAAACCATCAGAAATAGAGTAGTTGCGAAAAGTTTTTGTCATCAGGTCAAAACAACTTAGCCCTTTATTCGTCCCTAACCATAAATGCTTACTATCATCCTCCAAAATGCTAACAATAATATTTCCCGGCAATCCATGCTGAATATTGAATTCTTTAAACATATTTATTGAATCAGCGTAAAGAAATAACCCGTTTTCAGTACCTAACCAGATACCATATTCATTTTCGAAGATATCCCAAATCTTATTGGTTTTTAATCCATTTTCACCACTCTTCCATCGATTGCAAACTCCGGTTTCGGGATTATACCTGCCAACTCCTTCCATCTGTATACTAAACCACAAGTTTCCGCTTTTATCAAAATGCATAATTTTGATATTTCTTCCTCTTGACGGATCAACATTCTCTAATTGCAGGTTAAGTTCTTCTATGGTTTTTTCTCTGGCGTTATACCGAACTATTCCTTTATCCATTTCCGAGAAATAAAGATTCTCGTTTCTATCTTCAACGATTTCGTATACTCCCCTGTTCGAAAAGGTATATTTCCCGTCGAAATCAAACAACTCAAAATCATTTATTTGTGCATTATATTTCAATATTCCGGCTTCCGTGCCAAACAATATGCCAGCTGATTCAGAAAAGTAAGAAGTTAATATCCGGTTTTTCTCCGGGTTGTTAAAATGGTAATGATAAAACATTCCTGAACTTATGTCGAAGCGGTCAATACCATCGTTCTTTGTTCCAATCCAAATATTCTGATGCTTATCTGAGATGATACACCTGAGTGAGTTATCAACCAATGAATGCTCAACACCTGGTAGAGATTCATATAAATCGAATGGTCGGGCAAGATAGCTAAACTTACTTATCCCCTGAACAGTGCCAACCCAAAATGCCCCACTACGGTCACGCATACAACAATTAATGTTATTACTGCTAATGGATTTTGGGTCGCCAGGCTTATGAAGATAATGAATAACTTTTTGCTCACGCCTATCCAAAAAGTCTAATCCATCTCGTGTTCCAATAAATAGATTCCCCTGGCCATCTTCCATCATCGAAGTAACATCAACACCCGATAGCCCAACCGTTCCATCCCTTTTTTTCGCAATACATTGAAATGTTTCTGTTTCACGATCAAATCGGGCTAACCCATTGGTCGTTCCAAGCCAGAGGATACCAAAACTGTCTTCAAAAATTGTGGTAACAAAATTACTGCACAGCGTAGAAGAATCGAGAGGATTATTTCTAAATACTTTTTTTATCGTCAATTTACCTAGTTTTTTCTCAGTGTTAGTAACTATAACATTTGTGTCTGGATCAGTGTGATCAGCAATAACAAATTCATCTGTATCATCACCATAAATATTATAATTAATGTCATAATCACTTAAATTACCTCCACCCGTTACAGCGTCTTCTACAACTTTATAGTTATCCGTAAGACGAAGATTTGTCATAACCTTCTTTTCTCCCGCTTTAACAGTATAAGTTTTGTCGTATCCCTGAGTACTTGTTATGTGGACATTAAACTCTCTGTCATCGCTTGTCACTGTATTTCCGTGGCTATCAACCAATACTTTTTCCACTATCAATAATATAGGATTTACTCTTGGAACCGGAAAAGTCCCCGTATGTTCGTTACCACTAGGATCTGTATAAGTAACTTGAGTATCCCCATTGGTTGCGTACGTACCATCAGTGGCTGTTTCGTTCAATATGTCGTCATTAATTTCAACTTGATAGGTTAAATGAGCATATTTAATGTCTTCATTTGGTGTCCCAAGCGTATTAGCTAAAGTTCCAATATCCCAATCAATTGTTCTAGTATTCGAATCATATACCGCTGTTCCTTGAGTGGTTGAAATATTAGAAACCTCCCCTATTGGCACATTGAAGCCACCACCCATAGGGTCATTAACGGTTGCATTTTGAACAGAATCCTTTATACTACCTGCAATACTTTCAAATACGGGCTGAAGATCATTGACATCATTAACCTGATAAAACTGGTTAGTGTCTGCCATTTGAGTGAGCACTTCTTCACCTACTGTATTTGTCTGTAATCCAACACACCACATAGAGTAATCGTCGTTTTTAGCAAAACCTGCCTCCGATATAGCTCCATTACCGTGATTGTAATATTTATCATTTGAAGTCCCGCTAGGATTATCATACCTATGGAACATTGCACGACCATTGCCTACACGAGAATTAGTAAAATCACTCACATTAGTGACCACATCAGTAGCCAGTCTATTGCCGTTTACCATATGAGTAGAGGTAGACCCATGAGATGCTTTACCAATATATTGAGACGACAAATGACTATTAGGATCATTCATCCCATAGCTATATGTTGGCTCACCATCCGATAATAATACAATATTTTTATAATCTGCAGTACTAGAATCCAAAATTCCTCTAGCTGTCCTAACACTAGCCTGGGTATAAGTACCACCATTAGCACTCAGACCGTTAATGGCACTTTTAAGAACTGTCTTATCACTGGTAAGAGCTTGGACTATACTAGGATAAAAATTAAATTCTACTACAGCAATCCTATTAGTATTGACGCCATCACCTTCCAGTAAAGTGTCAACAAATGCATTGGCTGCTTCTTTCGCTTTTACAAGGCGATTATTATCCCCCATACTGCCAGAAGTATCGATAACTAAGACAACATCCGATGTCTTGATTTCATTCTTTGCTTCAATTCTCAAATTGATCTCCCAAGTATTAACGAAATCAGGAATTTCTTTAACTTCTTTAAATAATACTACATCACCTGGATTTTCTGGATGATCAACTCCAATTATTGGTGGATTATTTAATTCTTTTGACCCTCTTAACCTATTTTTCTTAATAATCGGTAGTTTAAAATCGGTTGCGGGTTTAATAAAAGGCTTTTTCACAACAATTGGGGCATTATTTGGTTTAGTAAGATGATCAATATTGTCTTTATCAAAAGAAACTATTTCTTCCCAAAGCGCTTTTAATTTTGAATCCTTTACGTATTTTGTTTCAGCACTAACTATCTTGCCATCAAATTCCCAACCATCGAAATTATATCCCTTCCTTTTAGGAATTGGATACTCATTATCGTCAAGACTTGAGCCAACTGGTATTTCAATATCTTTAACTTCGCTTCCGCCATTTGAGTCAAAAGTTATCTTAACAACTTTAGATTTTTCGATTTTAGTCGAATCTTCTTCTTTAATGATTTCTTCTTCAAATAATTCCTCATTATCAGATTTATCCGAAACTATATCATCCTCTTCAATTTCCTTGTTGTCTACATCATTCTCTTCAATTTCTTGGTTATCTACATCATTTTCTTTTCTTAATTCAACTTCATCAACACTCTTCTCAATTTGTTCTTCAGCGGGTAACTGAGCAAAAGCGTATGGATAGGCTGTGCTAATTATAAGAAAAAATAATGTTAATATTGAAAAGACCCTTCTTTTCAAATTCATACAAACCTCCTTTTTTAATAAAAATAACAATAAACCCACTCTATAATAAAAATATTTTATCATATATATTTATCTTAATCTACCCATTATGTAACGAATATGTAATTATATCGCAATATATTAATAATAATTATTATATTAAATAATATACGCTATTATTAATCTAGTAAAATCAACAACTTCGCTAATTGTTACATTTTTTTAATTTATTACATCAATAGTCCTTCGAAATTATATCTAAAAAGTAATGTTTTTTTCACAAAGTTTTTTAATTTGCTCAAATTTTATAAAAAAATAAAAGTTAGCATTTAAAGAAAAAGCTAACTTCTAATTTACAATAAATATATTTAATTAAAAACGCACAAGTTACGTTAAATCGTTTGCCCTAGCAAACACTGAAAAAAAACCACCAGTATGAATAAATAATATATTGTCAGATTTGTCATCAACTAACAACTCAGGATTTTTGTCTAACGTTTTAATCATTCCTCTAAACGCTTTTCCCGTATATACTGGATCAAATACAATACCAGTATTTAAAACAGTATTTTTTATAAATTCAATTTCATCTGGTTTAGATAAAGCATATCCCCTACCGACGAATCCATCAATGATATTTATTTCTTCTTTTTTCACATTATAATCTTTACCCAAAATTTTAAGTGTATCATTTGCTATAACAGATATTACCTGCTTAAAATATGCTGCATCCTGAGAAATATTTATTCCAACTATATTCTTGCCTGAATTAGTGAGATAATTGCCTAACCAAAGCCCTGCATATGTTCCACCAGAACCGACTGTACAAACCACAGTATTAAAAGTAATCTTATTATCAATTTCATATTTTAGTATTTCATCAAA
>PDWJ01002923.1_pt1 | contig 17351 bp, 14 predicted proteins | sample 1430881 | NCBI WGS metagenome assembly PDWJ01 (sample SAMN01162460, study PRJNA174530) | Oral metagenome, whole genome shotgun sequencing project. | biome: Marine environment; feature: Marine mammal; material: Swab sample of the gingival sulcus; isolation source: swab sample of gingival sulcus...
ATCTGGTCATAGCTTTCCTCAACTGCGCTTATACTCACCTGCTCCGTATCCAGAGGGTTCAGGGATTTGAATTTAGGTTGAACCTGCTGATGCTGCTCTTTTGGTGGTGCTGCGATGAGTGGAGTCTGTCGCTGAATGGGCTGATGAAATTCCTCCATGGGCATTTTCAGGCTCTCTTCCACGTTACTCTCAGGTTTTGTCGCGCAGCCAGCTATTGCCAGTTGAAAAATGATCGATAAAATGAGGAATCGTATGCTGCAATAACATGGGTTCATTGTAATCCTGTCTGATATAAAAAGAATTATCTGAATATCGCTGCTGGCAACGGTTATAATTGCCCGGCAGCAAAGATTTTTATTTATGGAGCTCTGGCTCTTTTATCTCGTCAAAACTCGCCGGTTCGTGGATGTTTCCTTTGTCATCAACATGTATTTTGGCACCGGTTTGCAAAAACACCGTTTTTGTTCCGACCTGATACCATACTCCCTGCGATTCTATCTTATTCACCGTAAAACCAGTGCCGCCTTGACCTTCCATATACTTCATTCCATTGGTTATACAGAGCCTTGTATCCTCTTTTATAATAACCAGCCCCAGGGCAATTTCATGAATTTCCAGCAATTTATCCCCAACCTGTTCCTTTTTCTTTCTCTGAAACATATCTCTGATACCTGTATCTCCAAAACCTGAAGAAAGCTGGTGTTTTTGCCTGCCGTGATTCCCTGTTGTCGTAAAATTGAAGGAAGGCATAAGAACCCGTTCTTTCTCCGATTCGGGCTGGTCATACAGCACCCCCAGGACCGCAAGAGTTGATCCTGCCAGAAGTGCGAGGGGTACGGCTGCAAAGTAAAGCCATCGTGTCAGATTGTTTATGGACATAGGAAATACCCCTGAATATGAAAAAAACGCTCTTTCGTATCCATTTTATCGGTTTCAGAATCGATAACAAAAGCTTTATTTGTTTCTAGTTGTGCAAAACCGGCCGTAAAGGATTCCAGGACAAAGATCTTCTTCTGATTGGAGAGATTATGTATTCTTGCAAGCAGCTCTGTAATCTCCAGATTTCCCCATTTGAACTGGACTTTTTCCCAGGTTGGTTCTGCGGTCATTTCGCGTAACACCTTATCATTATTTACTATTTTTCTATATGTCTTTATAGTATCAACAATTTGAACAGCCTGTTGGCGTTTGGTCGCCATATTGGTGAGCTTGTCTGAGAGGTTCTTTTTCTCTTCAATGGAATGCAGGAAAAAGTAAAGGCAAAAAGAGAACAGCATCACAATAAAGAGCTGCAGCAATAACACCATCTTACGGTATGGAGGGGCAATAAATGTCATAATATCTTGTTGGTTACCATGAGTTTGCAGCGAAAAGTTCCTTCAGCCTGATCTTCAGAATACTCCCATTCCACATCCTTGAGAGTGAAACGGGTGGCCAAACGCGCAACTGTCATATCAAATCTCGATTTCACTCTGCTGTATTCCCCTGCACTGTTACAGACCATGGATATGCTGAGAGGCTGTTTGAGAAGTAACTCCGCTGCTGGTATATCCTGTGATGGCTGTTCCTCGTCCATGGGTTCAGAGCCGGGCGGCGGGATAAGAGCGGTTGTTTCTGATCCGTCTGTACTGGTCTTTTTCTCTCTTGCAATTGTTAATGTATGGACATGGACATTGGCTGGCAAGAGTTGTGCAATAGCGAGCAGCATCGCAGCTGTTTCTTCTTCCCCTGCCACCTGGCTTGCTATGTTGAGGTATGACTCTATTCTTGCAGCCTGATCCGGAGCGGGAAGTATACGCCGTATTTCCTTTACTTCTCTGGCAAGCGCAGTTTTTTCCTGTGCTATCCTGCTTTTCAGTAAGATATTGTTTTTCGTATTCTGATAGGTCAGAACACCAAGAAATACTGTTCCACAGATGAGAAAAATGGTTATGAGGGCAGCAGTCTTTTTTAAACGGCCAGCACGTCCGTACTCAGCAGGAAGGTATGAAAAATTCGTTTCAGTGAACAACGCTCCGAACAGGCCTGGATAAAGAGCGATCTCATCTCCTTTTGCCACAAGACAATGACTCCAGTCTGGAATCCAGTTCTCTTCTTCCAGCTCTGCAAAACTGAAATTATTTCTGCCCTCGCCCAAACAGACCAGCTTACAGCTTGCAATATTAAATTCCCTGTGCAACGTCTGGCGGGCAAAACCTATGGCATGGGATGCGACACCCGTTTCAACCTCGGCGGGGCCAACTAACGGGATTGACTGCAAAAACAGTGGGATTCCATCTCTTACTCCAATAACGAATGCAGAAAGACGACCTATGAAGAGCACAATGTAGGGATCGGGGTTGATCTGCTTCATCAGCGCGGCTACTGCCGCAATAGTTGGCACACAGGTTTTTACCTCTATATTCCCTCCTGATGTAGCTTCTTCAATTGCTTTCAGGGTAAGTGTGCTTGGTTGAGCTATGATGGCAAGAAGCTGTTTCTGGTGTCGTTCTTCCAGTTTATGATAGGAGATGGAAACCGCTTCCCCGACATCGAAGAGAGCACGTTGATCGAGTTTGTTTTCTATTTGCAGCTTGAGAAGATCCTCTTTGAGCTTGGGAAATTCTTCAACCAGGATGGAGGCCTTACTGGAGGAAACTGCAAGCGATAAAGTACCGGTAAGTTCCTCTGGGGCGTCTACCTGATGAACGGCTGAGCAATGGATCACCTGTCCTTTGCGCTTGCATTCAGCAGCAAGGAAACGGTTGTCTTCATTTCTTGTCCCAATCCACTGTTTTCGGCTCATGATTTACCCAAATAATAATAAATGGCAAAGCAAACAAGAACCAGGCACGCTAGCGTCAGGCCATAGCTCAATAGTTTTATGACCGGTTTTTTAGGAGAATACTCCGGCAGGGTCTTGGCTGCTCTCATGACATGCTTTTTCGTTATTTTCCCCTTGTAATCGCTGCAGGCAACCAGTAGTGTTCTGTCCATCAGCCGGTTGATAAGACGTGGAATGCCGCCTGTAGATCGGTGCAGGGTTCTTCTGGCGGAAGCGGTGAGTACCAGATCGCCGCGCCCTGCTTTGGTGAGTCTGTAGTTCACGTATTTTACTGTCTCCTGAACAGAAAGAGGACGAAGTGTTTCAGAAACGGTGATTCGCTGGCTGAGCTGAGCCAGCCGTTTATCTTGTAACAGATGGGTCAGTTCTGGCTGGCCGGTTAAAAGTATCTGAAGCAGTTTCTGCTGGTTGGTCTCGATATTGGAAAGCATACGGAGATATTCCAGGGTTTGCATAGGAATGTTTTGTGCCTCATCAATGACGATAAGGAGACTTTTTTTCATTGAGGCTAAACGCAGGATCACTTTTTGAAACGTTGCCAGCAGGTTTTCCTGACCTACCTTGGCGTCCATTTTGATGCCGATTTCCTGTAATATCTGATGCAGTAATCCGGCTGGTGTTACCACGGGATTTGTTAACAGAACAGTAATTTTGTTTTTGCCGATCTCGGCAAGCAGAACTCTAAGCAGCAGGGTTTTTCCTGTTCCGGCTGGTCCTGACAGTACCATGAATCCTTCGTCGTTTTGAATGCCAAACCGGAGTACTTCCCGTGCAGCCAGGTGCGGTTTTGCTGGGAAAAAGAAGCGCGGATCAGGAGCCAGTTTAAAGGGGGCGTTTGTTAAACCAAATCGATCCAGGTATGATGATTGAGTAAGAGGCATGGTATTTTAGTTCAGTGTTGTAACGAGACTGTACACAGGTCCCAGCAGACCCATGACGATTATCATAAATACAACCCCTGCGATTCCAATAATAACAGGTTCCAGCGTTTTTGACATGGTTTCAACCATTTTATTTACACGGGCCATGTAATAATCGGCCAAAATTTTAAATTGATCGGGAAGTTTTCCTGTCTGTTCACCGACGTGGACCATTCGCAGTACGAAAGGTTCAAAGAATTTCAGCCTGGCTATGGCATCAGACATGGAGTCTCCTGCCACGATATCTTTTTCTATTTGGGTAATGCTTTCTTGTAATAATCGGTTTTCCACCGATTGTTTCATGATATTCAGACTTCTGATAATGTGGATTCCACCTGATGTCAAAAGGGAGGTGTATTCAAAGAAAAAAGCCAGCTGAGACGATCTCATGATTGTTCCCGTGATGGGTATACAGGTCATACTCTTATCCCAGGCATAACGGATCTTTTCATTTTTTCTTGAGAGGAGGTAAAAGGAAAAAAAGATGAGAAAAAAAATGGGAATTATTGGCCAGAATGTCTGAAAATACTCCACAGATACCATCAGTATCCGGGTGGCCAGCGGAAGTTCTTTCAGTCCCATGGCTGCAAAGAGCTCCAGAAGCTGCGGCAGGACAAATACCATCCAGAATATAAAGGCACCGAGCATGGCCAGGAGGATAAATGTTGGGTAGATAAGGGCGCGGCGGGTTGAGAAAATAATTTCCTGAACCTTTTCCAGATGAATGGCCGCATCTTCCAATGTCCGGTCAAGCTGTCCTGTCTCTTCACCAATGGCCACCAAGGGAAGGATAATCTTGGGAACATGTTTGTTCTCCGCTGTTAAGGATTCAGAGAAGAGAATGCCGTCTTCCAGTTTGTTTTGTACCCTGCCAAATACCTTGCTTATAACGGGATTGTCTGCGTTTGTTATCAGATCCTGCAGGCTTTCCCTGAGTGGAACCCCGCCTTTGAGCAGCAGCGCCAGATTATGAAAGAACTCGGCAAGCTCCACTCTGCTCATTCTGGCCAGGAAATCTGTGTTGCGGGTAAAGACAGGCTTACGGTATTTTACAAGGGTAAACCCTTGCTTTTCCAAGAACTTGAGTACATCGGATACGGAAGGAAATTCCCCCTCTGCCCTTTGGGTTCTGCCGTTGGAATCCATATAGGTATACTTGAAAAAAGGCATCAGCCAAGCACCCTCCGCAATTCTTCAATACTGGTTGTTCCATTTTCCACCTTACCCCGTCCTGAGTCTATGATCTGCGTGAAACCTTCTTTTCTTGCCTGATCGAGGATGGTGCCAAGGGGGGCATCGTCGGCTACCAGGCGCAGGATGGGCTCAGAGCAGACTAACAGTTCAGATATACACTCACGTCCATGAAAGCCGGTGTTGCGACATTGGCTGCAGCCAGCAGCCGTAAAGTATTTACCATTTTCTCTGAGTTTATATTCCTTGAGTATGTCCTTGTTGTACACGGTTTCTTTTTTACAGTGCGGACAGAGCGTTCGGACCAGACGTTGTGCCAGTACGCCAATCAGTGATGTGGACAGGAGATACGAGGATATACCTAAATCTCTCAGCCTTGCAAGTGCTCCCAACGCTGTATTTGTATGCAGGGTGGAGAGGACAAGGTGGCCGGTGAGAGCTGCCCGCACCCCAAGCAGGGCTGTTTCTTCATCTCTGATCTCACCTACAAGCATAACATCGGGGTCCTGTCTGAGAAAGGTTCTGATGGCGGCTGCAAAGGTGTAATCCGCCTTTTCATTGACCTGGGTCTGCCTGATCATCATCAGTTGATATTCGATGGGATCTTCAATGGTTATTATGTTTTTACCGATGGCATCCTGCTGTCTGAGCGCTGCATACAGGGTGGTTGATTTACCGCTGCCTGTGGGGCCGGTGACCAGTACCATACCGTAGGGTGAGCTGAACAGGCGATCCAGCATGTTGAGTTTTTCTTTCTCAAAACCGAGCGTCCTGATATTGAAAACAGAGCTGCCCTTGGAAGCAAGGATACGCAGTACCATGTTCTCACCGAAGTTCGTGCGTACGGTGGAAATACGAATATCGAAGACCTCTCCTAAGAATTCAAAAGACATACGGCCGTCCTGGGGCTTGCGTTGTTCCGAGATATCCATGCCGGCACGCACCTTGATATTGGTGACGAGACGGCCATGGAGTCCGCTGGGAAATACATGGGCAGGACGCAGCACGCCATCTTCGCGAAACATGATTCGGCTGGAAATGTCGCTGGGGGTGATATGCATATCTGTAACGCGGTAACTCACTGCGATACCGATGATATTATTAACAAGCTTGTCTACATCCACATCACCGCCGGGGTTACGGCGCAGTCTGCCGATTATGCTGTTGATCTCTTCTTCTACAGGATTTTCCAGAAGATAGTAAAACCTTTCAATGAGTTTTTGGAGCTCCAGTTCTCCTCCCACATGGATAACGATCTTTTTACCGGTAGCGCGGTAGGCCTGTTCGGCAGCTACATTGGAGAAGGGATTGGCAATGGCGATATGGAGACCCTTCTGATCTTCAAAGAGGGCAAGAAATTGGAACTGCTTTGCTATCCGGTATGGCACCTGTGCCAGAATCTTCTGATTTGGGGTGAATGTGTGTAGGTCGATATAGGTAAATTTACTCTGCGTGGCAAGAACTTGAGCCAGATCACTGTCGGTTATGATACCAAGCCGCATGAGGCATGCGCCCAGTAATTCTCCGGTGGCCTTCTGCTCATGCAGTGAAAAATCAATCTGTTCTTCTGTTACAAGCCCTTGATCTTTAAGCAGTTTCCCTAGTGAAGGGCCTTTTTGTGCAACCATGTTGTTCTACGCCTTTTTTGAAAAATGGGACTTTTTTTGTCATTATTATAACAGCCTAGCCTAACTTGTGGATAAATACAAATGTTGTTGCTGAATTTTTTATTCTGTTGGAAGGTGTATGCGCAGGCAGGTTTGCCTGGCAGGGAGTTTGGAAAAGGAGGCGTGGGTTACAAAAATTTTGCTCGGGGAACAAAGAACCAACGGGGTCAGTGCTGATCATTGATGATAGCCTCCCCTTAAATGCTCTTGATCTAAAATACTTGCATTCCCACTTCGAGTGACGTAAACTCCTTACGTTGTTCATCGAAGCCTCCTTCTTGAAACCTGTAACGGTTTTCAAGATTGTGAGGTTTGTTTATTTTTCATAAATGGTAAGATCTTTCAGGATTCTCAGCAGAGCAGGGGAGATGCCAGAAAGAAAGTATGCTGTTCTTCTTAAATATCCTAAATATCGTAAAATTTATTGACCTTTATCCAAAGAGAAACAAAATGTACCTCATCATATCGAACAATAACGAGCCAGGGACTTTGGACACCTTGCCTGAAACGACAGGCTTACACGTTGTAAAAGAAGATGAATTCTTAAATTCGGATATTCAACTTGATGACGGAGCCATGTGTGCTATCACGACAGAAGGTGTGCTTGATTCGGTTAACAAAAAAACAATTTCTGAGAATAAAATAAAAGCGACTCTCTTATTGAAGGATAAGATCTTGTTCCGGGAAACAATTTCAAATTTATTTTTAGATTTTCAATTTCAATGTGTGAAAGTTTCAGATTTGCCAAATTTAAAAATCAATAAAAAAATGGTTGTGAAACCACGAAAAGGTTTTTTTGGAACAGGAATTCGTTTTATTGATGAAAAATCTGATTTGGTGCAAATGCAAAATGATATTGCTGCTGAAATCACCAAAAACCGCAATGCGTTCCCTAATTCTGATACCATTTTAAGCTCAGAGGAATTGCTCGTGGAAAATTATATCGGCGGGGATGAGTATGCCGTGGATATGTTTTATGATGAAAGAGGAAAACCTCAATTACTGAATGTTTACCAACATCCAACACCCAAAAACAACGCCTACATTCATGCTTTGTACTGTTCAAGTAGAAAGGTTTATGAAAAAATAGCACCGAAGGCCATCGAGTTTTTTACGAAGCTAAATGAAATATTGGACGTAAAAAATTATATAATTCATGGAGAATTCAAATCGGACGTTGATACATTTATTCCGATAGAAATGAATCCAATGCGGCTGGGAGGTATGGGACTTGGAAATATGTGTTTTTATGCCTTAGGGGTAAATCCGTATACATATGTAATCAAAGGAGTTGCGCCCGATTGGCAAAGTATCTGGAATAAAGAGGAAAACAGAGATGCTGTATATAATTTCTTAATTGCCTATAACGGGACGAAAGTGGACGTGAACAAGAAAAAACCAAATATCAATAAACTAAAACAAGATTTAGGCGAAGTCCTGAACGAGGCTCATTTTGATTATAAAAAAAGGTTAGTCTTTGGAATTTTTACTTCAAGAGAGACTGAAGAGAGTATGGAGAGATTGAAAAGCATTGAGTTTAACGACTATTTTGAATAAGCCTTTCAGATATGGTTGTTTTAAAATGATTATTTTGATTCCCCGAGGGAGGAACGCGGAAGATGCTCAGCCGTTTTCCAGTAATGTATTAACGGTATGAATGATCTCCCGGGCATCTGCACTTTTCACAATCACTGCGTCTGCCCCGGCTTCATAACATTGGAGTTGCAGTTCCCTGTCGTTTTCCGCGGTAAATATTATGTTTTTGGAAATACCTTTCAATTCTGTCTGCTGGAGTTTTTTGCATAAATCAAGGCCGGAAATTCCCGGTAATTGGTAGTCAATAATGGCTGCCACAGGTTTTTCCCTTACTATCATTTCATAGCCTTCCTCGCCGCTTGCTGCTGTCAGAGGATGGTATCCTTCTTTATAAAAGAGTCTGCTAAATAAACGGACAATAACCGGGTTATCATCAACAATGATGATTTTTCTGACCTCTGATTGATTACCCACAACTTCTCTTTTCGGCGGAGAACTGTGTAACAGCAGCAGCTCATCACCTGCCTGAATTACAAAGGATTGATCAGGCCGCAGTATATCTGTTAATCCGCGCCGAACACCTAGTACCAGGGCTCCCTTTCGAGAGACAACCTCATCTATGCTGCTGCCAGCGAGATTAAACTGTTCATCTACAGTTACCCAGTTTGCCTGTACAGAAGAGGATTCCTGCACAGTCTCAGGCTGTGTAGACTCCACTCTGGTTGCGTTGAGCAGGTCAGTTGCGATCTGCCTTCCCGCCGAATCAAAGGGGGAGATAATGGAGTCAGCTCCTGCCCGCAGGATTTTCCGTTCTGTGTGACGCTCCTCTGAGCGGGCGATGATATGCAGGGTCGGGTTTAACTCACGGGCAGTGAGTACGATAAACAGGTTTAACGGATCAGAATCAACCAGTGCCAGCAATCCACTGGCCTTTTTAATACCAGCTTCCAACAAGGTTGTTTCACGGGTGGCATCACCTTCAATAAACAATATTCCCATGTCAAGGCATTTTTCCCGTGCCTCTGGCAAGGAATCGATCACGATAAACTCAGTTCCAGCTTCACGTAAATGTTCGGAAGCTACCTCTCCCACCCTGCCGAACCCGCAAATGATGGTGTGACCGGTAAGTAGACGTATCCGCTTTTTCATCTTTTTCTCCCTGATATTTCCACTCCATACCTTTTCCAGCAGTGATTCCACAATGGAGTGACCAACAAATCCAAGAACGACAAATCCCAGTAAAATGAACACCACGGTAAAGAGCCGTCCCCACTCGGATAAGGGATAAATCTCGCCAAATCCAACGGTGGTAATGGTGATAACAGACATGTAGAGCGCATCAATAAAGGGATATTTATCAATAAACATAAACCCAGCTGTACCAATGAAAATGGTAATAAACAGCAGGAGCAGTGAAAGTGTGATCTTATTGAACACAAATGAGGCCATGGACTGGAAATGATGTTGTCTGCAAAATTCAGAGGTGGCAGCAGGTTGCTCGGTTTAACTGTCCCCCTCCCTGTTAAATAATTCGTTATATATTGATGTATATGCAGTATATCATGGATAAAAAAAATATTGCAGGAAATTGAGTTCGAATAGGGAAATTGTTATCAGATCGGATTTCTTGATGCGGTTTTGTACAGGATTGCGTATTAGAGAGGATTATTATGATAAGGTAATGTATGAAAGAGGGTGCTTGCTGATTTATGAACAAACGATCCTTGACGAGTGTTATACGCAGGCTGGCCCGATGTTGTAAAGGCCTTGAACTGGGCATCTTTTCGTTGAGTACGTTATCTGTAAGGGGAATATTTCTTTTTTCCAGCTCATATCCGGCTCCGGCCGTTGCCGGAATAGATATGGCGCGGATTAACAAACTTTCACTGCTGGTTCCTCATGAAATCGAACTGGAGATACTCATCGGTATGCCGGTCAATTCGGTCAAGGAGATTGAAACTGCCGGCCGCAGTCTTGTTACCACCGGAGTGAAGACCCTTATCGTCACAATGGGCGATAAAGGAGCGATGCTGGTGACCGACCAGCAGTGTCCCGTTCCCAGACAATGGAGCTAAGGGGGCTGCAAAACAAAGGCAGGATGCCCTGTCATTATTCAGCACCCCCCTTGAGAAGGGCAGCTATACCTCGACGTCAAAACGATCAGCATTCATCACCTTTGTCCATGCCGCGATAAAGTCACGAACAAATTTTTCCTTGTTGTCATCCTGAGCATAGACCTCGGAGTAAGCCCGCAGGATGGAATTTGAACCAAAAATCAGATCGACCCTGGTTGCCGTCCACTTTACTGCGTCCGTTTTGCGATCTCTGATTTCGTAGAGATTTTCTCCTGTTGCGATCCATTTGTTTTGCATATCGGTGAGATGAACAAAGAAATCATTGCTGAGAACACCGACCTGGTCAGTGAAAACACCATGGCCTGTTCCACCGTAATTGGTGCCAAGTACTCTCATGCCGCCGATCAAAACTGTCATTTCAGGAGCTGTCAAGCCTAGTAACTGGGCACGATCCAGCAGCATCTCTTCGGGGCTGACCGCATAATTTTTCTTAAGCCAGTTTCTAAAGCCATCATGGGCAGGTTCCAGTACCTCAAAGGAGGCACTGTCAGTCATCTCATCTGTGGCATCGCCCCGGCCGGGAAGAAAGGGAACTGAGATATCAAACCCTGCTGCCTTTGTGGCCTGTTCAATGCCAAGATTGCCTGCAAGAACAATAATATCTGCAATACTTGCTCCGCTTGCCTCAGCAACCTTACGCAATTCCGCAAGCACTTTCTCAAGTCGTTCCGGTTCATTACCCTGCCAGTCTTTCTGAGGGGCAAGACGGATACGGGCACCGTTAGCACCGCCGCGCATATCCGATCCGCGATAGGTTCTGGCGCTGTCCCAGGCAGTGGCGACCATTTCAGAAATACTCAGACCGCAGGCTGCTATTTGTTCTCGTACCGTATCCACGTCATAGTCGCTTGCTCCGCGAGGAACCGGATCCTGCCAGATCAGATCCTCCTGCGGCACATCAGGACCAATGTATCTTGCCTTAGGCCCCATATCACGATGGGTGAGCTTGAACCAGGCCCGGGCAAAGACTTCTGAAAAATATTCAGGATCCTGGTAAAAACGTTCGGAAATCTTTCGATATTCAGGATCCATTTTCATGGCCATATCGGCATCGGTCATCATCACGTTACAAAGAATCGAGGCGTCTTCAACATCAGCAGGTTTATGCTCGTCTTTAAGTGCTACAGCCTCCCACTGCCAGGCACCGGCAGGACTTTTCTTTAATTCCCATTCATACTGTAACAGCAGGGAAAAATATTCATTATCCCATCGTGTCGGGTTGGTTGTCCACGCACCTTCAAGTCCACTGGAAACCGTATCCCGGCCAACGCCCCTTTTTTTGCTGTTCATCCAGCCAAAGCCCTGTTCCTCAAGGCCTGCCCCTTCCGGTTCGGCTCCCAGTAACGAGGCATCGCCATTGCCATGAGCCTTGCCTACGGTATGTCCGCCAGCAGTAAGGGCAACGGTTTCTTCATCGTTCATGCCCATACGTCCAAAGGTGATCCGCACATCACGCGCTGTCTTGAGGGGATCGGGTTTACCATCCACACCTTCAGGGTTCACATAGATGAGTCCCATCATAACTGAAGCCAGGGGATTTTCCAGATCACGCTCACCAGAATACCGGCTGCCTTCACTACCGCTTGGTGCCAGCCATTCCCGCTCTGCTCCCCAGTAAATATCTTTTTCGGGATGCCATATATCCTCACGGCCAAAGCCAAAGCCAAAGGTTTTCAAGCCCATGGATTCGTAGGCAATGGTTCCTGCATAGGCAATCAGATCAGCCCAGCTTATCCGGTTGCCATATTTTTTCTTGATAGGCCAGAGCAGGCGGCGGGCTTTATCCAGATTCACATTGTCCGGCCAGGAGTTAAGTGGTGCGAACCGCTGATTACCAGTACCTGCTCCGCCTCGGCCGTCGGCAATACGATAGGTGCCGGCTGCATGCCAGGTCATACGAATCATTAAACCGCCATAATGCCCCCAATCTGCGGGCCACCAGTCCTGACTATCGGTCATTAAATGGTGCAGATCTTTTTTTAATCCTTCAAAATCGAGTTTCCTGACCTCCGCCCTGTAGTTAAAATCCTTTTCCATGGGGTTGGTCTTGTTGTCATGCTGGTGGAGAATGTCAAAATGTAATGACTTGGGCCACCATGTTTCATTTCCCCTGCTGCTGGTTGTCGATGCTCCATGTGAAAACGGACATTTTCTTTCACTCATATTTTTTCCTCCCTATATCTGGTGAAGATCCTTTCATTCTGTTGCAAGACGAAAAAAAAGTTGCATATATTACCAATATGCGCTAGCTGCTGCGCCATTTTCTGGTTTACTTACAGCAGTATCCATGCCAGATAATAATAAAATCTGCGGATTCGCTTATCTTTCTGTAAAAAGGTCTGTTCGCTGTGGCTGTTGACCTTGCGTCAGTGCATCTTGCAAGAAATCCTTGCCTTTTCACCGCTATAGCGTTACTGTGAAAACGATATTTCGTTTCACCGCTATTTCGGTATATTCGTTATGAGAGGTGACCATGCCGTTTTCTTCCTCATCTCATTTGACCATTGTTCCCGAGCAGATACTGCATCTTATTCTTGAGGCTCTGGAAAACATTGTGGAATATGACCTGGCTGTAATCCTGAAATTGCTCGATCAAAACACTCTTGCGGTGGAACAGGCCAGAGGGCGCCTTTTTTCCCGTGAGCTGCAAAATTATCAAATTGATCTTACAAAACGGCGAGATATCGCCGGGATCATCCAGCACCAGCAGCCTGTTCTTTTTTCCAAAGAAGACGCTCATGTTGACACCTATCATGACATACTCGATTTGCCAACAGGTCATTCCTGCATGTTCGTACCTCTACATCTGGAAGGAAAATCACTGGGTGTGCTGACTCTTGATCACATGGTATGTGATATGTATTCTTCGAATACGGTACGCTTTATCGATACTGTCGCAAAACTGATTTCTATCATTGTTGCCCAGGGGCAATCTTCCAGGGAGCTGCTCTCTGCTCAGCAGCGACTCACGCGGGAGCGAAATCTGCTTCTTCAGATGAAATCGGGGCATTTTCAGGACGTCATTGGCGATTCATCTGCCTGGCAGGCAGTTCTTGATGCCGCCCGTTTGGTGGCCGTCTCAGATCTTTCTGTACTCATTCAGGGAGAAACCGGCACAGGAAAGGAACAGATTGCCCGTCTTATTCACCGACTCAGTCCCCGTGCTGAGCAACAGTTTATAGCATTGAACTGTTCAGTACTCAGCCCGCAACTGGCAGAAAGTGAACTTTTTGGGCATGAAAAGGGTGCTTTCACTTCAGCCCATGCGCAAAGAAAAGGCCGCTTTGAACTGGCAAACGGAGGGACATTGTTTCTTGATGAAATTGGGGATCTGCCATCAGAACTGCAGCCCAAATTGTTACGTGCTCTTCAGGAAAAGAAGTTTGAGCGGGTTGGTGGAGAAAAAACCATCTACAGTGATGTCAGGGTAATCGCGGCAAGCCATGTTGATCTGGTAGGCGAGGTAAGGGAGAAAAGATTCCGAGAGGATCTTTATTATCGGCTCAACGTTTTTCCCATTACCCTGCCGCCGCTAAGAGAGAGAAAGGATGACGTGCTGCTGCTGGCTGAACACTTCCTCAGTAAGCTGAGAGATCAATCGTATTACGCAGATGTCCATTTAAGCAGTCGGGCGGTAGATTGTTTGCAGTGGTATCAATGGCCGGGTAATGTCAGGGAGGTGCAAAATGTTATTCGTCGCTCTGCCCTGGTTGCAGGTGGAAAATGCATTGAACCAGAACATCTGGCGTTAAAAAATCCCTGGCCTCATCAGCAGAATGACATTGCTTCAAACACAATTTCTGCAGATAGCAGACAATCTGAATCAGAAGAGGAACAGGAGGTATTTGAGTCCCTTGATGCTGTAATTTGTGCTCATATCAAAAAAGCCTTGCGGTCTTGCAATGGCAGAATTTACGGAGAAAAAGGTGCAGCGGTCTTACTGCAACTCAAGCCTACAACTCTACAGAGTCGGATGAAAAAACTGGGAATCAGTCGTACACAAGGGAGATGAGAGGTGCGCTGTTTTATCGAAATTCCGGGTGTTTTTTATCCTGGTTTATGCTGGCCTTTTTCGTATTATTTGGCGTGAAAACAATATGTCTGGTTGTACAGATAATAAATCCTCTAAATTACTCTGTAACAGCGTTAGAAAAAACGCTTTATGCGGCATATTTCCACTTTGTTGAATTTTCTTGACAAGAGATATTCTACAAATTATAACAGTTAAAAATGAGTCGTCGTTCATTTTTTTTGTGGCATAAAATGACGGAATTTGTTATGGAAAAGCAGTTAGTTACAAAAGTGACATTTTAGGCATCCCTAGGTTTTTAAGAGTGGTTTTTGAACATAGTGTTGTTTCACAGAAATTGGTAAAAACCCTGTGTGGGGTATAAACAGTTAAAACAAACTGAGGAGGTAGTTTAATGCCAAGTTATGTAGATCCTTCCAAGTGTGACGGTTGTAAAGGCGGAGACAAAACCGCATGTATGTACATCTGTCCAAACGATTTGATGGTACTCAATGTCGAGGAGATGCGGGCGTACAATCAAGAGCCTGATGCATGCTGGGAATGTTATTCCTGTGTGAAGATCTGTCCACAAGGTGCAATCTTTGTGCGTGGATATGATGACTTTGTGCCAATGGGCGGCCAGGTGCATCCTATGAGATCTTCTGACTCCATCATGTGGACTGTCAAGTTCCGAAATGGTGCCATGAAGCGTTTCAAATTCCCTATCCGTACAACTGCTGAAGGTGCGGCTAATGCCTATGCCGGAGAAAAAGGCGGCAGTCTCGATGATGAATGTCTCCTTTTGGAATCTGAACTTCCTACTCCTGAATAACCGGAGAAAAATTGTTCGTTCATCTAATAATATTTATTGCCTAAAAGGAGATGTGATATGGCATTACCAAATAAACCGAAAGGTGAGTTGAAGGTTGTTGTTGATCCTGAAATCGTGGAAATGGATGTCGACGTGTTGATCATCGGCGGTGGTATGGCCGCCTGTGGCGCTGCTTTTGAGATCAAAAAATGGGCTCCGGAAGATATGAAAATTGTCCTTGTGGACAAGGCAAGTCTCGAACGTTCCGGTGCGGTTGCTCAGGGGCTTTCAGCTATCAACACCTATATCGGTGAGAACCGGATTGAAGATTATGTGAAAATGGTGCGTAACGACCTGATGGGTGTTGTACGCGAAGACCTCATCTATGACTGTGGTCGTCATGTGGATGAATCTGTCAAGCTTTTTGAAGAGTGGGGACTCCCGGTCTGGAAAAAAGATGCAGATGGCGGGAACCTCGATGGTTCAAAGCCTGCTCCTACCCTGCGCGAGGGTGGTACGCCTGTACGGACAGGTAAATGGCAGATCATGATTAACGGTGAATCCTACAAGTGTATTGTTGCCGAGCCTGCAGCCACCTCTTTAGGTGCTGAAAATATTATCGAGCGTGTATTCATTGTTAAGCTGGTACTTGACAAGAACAAGCCGAACCAGATCGCTGGTGCAGCTGGTTTCTCCACACGGGAAAACAAGGTCTATGTTTTCAGGTGTAAAGCCGCTCTTGTTGCCTGCGGTGGTGCCGTTAATATTTTCCGTCCACGTTCTGTTGGTGAAGGTAAGGGGCGTGCCTGGTATCCTGTATGGAATGCTGGTTCCACCTATACGCTTGCCGCTCAGGTTGGTGCGACACTGACCATGATGGAAAACCGTTTCACCCCATCTCGTTTCAAAGACGGGTATGGACCGGTTGGTGCATGGTTCCTTCTCTTTAAAGCCAAAGTGTCCAACGGCCTGGGTGAATTCTATGCAAACAGTGATGCCGCCAAGGAAGAGCTTTCCAAATATATGCCCTATGGTCAGTCCCCTGTGACTCCGACCTGTCTGCGTAACCACCTGATGATTAATGAGCTGAAAGAGGGGCGTGGTCCTATCTATATGGCTACCGATGTCGCCTTGAATGCCTTCCTCGACGAGCGCAGGGAATCCGGTATGGATGACAGGTCTTTGAAAAAATACTGGAAGCATCTTGAGTCTGAAGCATGGGAGGATTTTCTGGATATGTCAGTTGGTCAGGCTGGCTTATGGGCCGGTATGGACATCGAGCCTGAGAAGGTAGGTTCCGAGATTATGCCGACAGAGCCTTACATGCTTGGTTCTCACTCAGGCTGCTGCGGGATCTGGGCATCTGGGCCGGATGAGGACTGGGTACCTGACGTTGACCATGAATCCCGCTCCCACAAGTACAAGTGGGGCTATAACCGTATGACCACAGTTGACGGACTCTTCACCGCTGGTGATGGTGTTGGTGCATCCGGTCATAAGTTCTCTTCCGGTTCTCACGCAGAAGGACGTATTGCTGCCAAGCAAATGGTTAAGTTCTGTAGAGACCATGCTGACTTTACACCTGAACTTGCTCAAACTCCTCAGGAGCTTGCTGATGAGATTTATGCACCTGTTCGTCGATATGAAGAGTTTAAAGATGCTTCCACCGCAGCAGATGTCAATCCCAACTACTGCAAACCTGCTGGTCTGATGATGCGGCTTATGAAGGCCACTGATGAATATGGTGGTGGTGTTGCTACATACTATATGACCTCTGGTAAACTGTTAAACATCTGTCTTGATCTTCTCCGGCTGCTCCGTGAAGATGCCGAGAAGATGGCGGCCGGCGATCTTCATGAACTGCTCCGCTGCTGGGAGAACTACCATCGTATCTGGTGTGTTGAAACCCATATCCGTCATATCGAATTCCGTAAGGAATCCAGATATCCAGGTTTCTATTACAGACGATCCCTGGATCTAGTTGACTGGGGGGATTCTTCCATGTAATAAAAAATCTTCAGGGGCGGTATGCTCCTGAAGATTTTTTCTATGTATGTTACCTTCTTATTCAAGTGCGTTTATCTGGAAAGTTCATTTGAATAAGAGGGTAAATAAATTTAAAAAAATTTTATCGCATCTGTCTCACAGACTGGTTTCCGGGGCACTGCGAAAGGTATTGTTACTACGTTAAGAGCAATAATGGAGGAAAGTATGACTGACGAGCAAGGCACTTCCAGTGCAATTTTGGTCGTAGGCGG
>PDWJ01002914.1_pt1 | contig 17346 bp, 13 predicted proteins | sample 1430881 | NCBI WGS metagenome assembly PDWJ01 (sample SAMN01162460, study PRJNA174530) | Oral metagenome, whole genome shotgun sequencing project. | biome: Marine environment; feature: Marine mammal; material: Swab sample of the gingival sulcus; isolation source: swab sample of gingival sulcus...
TTTACCAGATCACCATTGATTAATTCGATACGCTCGTCCCGTTGCTGTGCAAGTAGCAGATCATCAACAGTTTTTAGTTTAAGTGCTTCCATCGTATTTACTTGCTACTGCTAATCAGGGTGTACGCATAAATTTAAGGCACTGATGGTACGTTTATTTGTTTCCATCGAATATTTCCTTATTTCCTTATTTATTATTACTTCGGATACTATCAAATAACGGGTACACATTGCATTCAACTATAAAAACGCACTTCCCGCATGATCTTTAAACGCCTCGGCATGGCGCACATATTCCCGGATAGTCTGCACACTCTTATGTCGGGAGACATCCATGATCTTGAACAGGTTAGCGCCATTCTCAGCTGCTGAAGTGACGAAGCCGGAGCGTAATGAATGACCGGCAAACTCCGCCGGGTTAAAACCGGCTTTCAGAGCATAAGTCTTGACAATATCCGCCACGGCCTGACCGGATAACCGGTTGCTACGAATGGTTTTGCCGCCTTTATAGAAACCCCGAAAAACACCGAAACGCTCCGGCAAAACCGATGAGCAGCAAGGCCTTATCCCGCTTTCCGATCAGGGTAGTGGTATCACAGTGAGCCAGCATGGTAATGATCTTTTCAGCAGTAGCCGCCTGTTTTTGTTTCGGTGGCTGTTTGCGATTCCGTTTAATACCTTTCAGTGTTGCACTGACCAACTTATCGAGCGTAGGAGACTGGAAACCCCTGGCTTCGTGGGCATATTTAATAGCAGCTATCCGGCGGTTCAGTGTTGAGGGGGCAATCCCCTGATTGGCCTGATCGGCAAGAAAGTCAGCAATGACACCGGCATCAGCAGGTACGGGGTCAAGGTGTTTCTTTTGGCACCAGCGCACAAAGATCGTTAGATCATGGGTATAAGCGCGTCGGGTACTTTCACTAATCGACTCGGTGACAAAAAACCGGCTTTGCTCACTCAATGTGGTAATGTTGGCCTTGTCAATTTTTAGTTCATTCTGGCTAAGTTTCATGGCCTGATTTTAGCATAAAATAACTTTCGAGAATGGTATCAATCACAAAGACCGCAAACACGTTCAACGCTTTTTTTATACCTTCACTCGCCTGACTTATCGCCCCGTATCGGTTGAGCGTGCTAATTTACAGGGCTCTCAACAATCACACAGCCCGCATGAGAAACACAACCATCTTGTCCGTCTATTACCGGCATAAACAGGGCGGCTTCACCAAACGTCTGTACCGCGCCTACCAGGCGATTGCTGTATCCGGTCAACGGCTGATTTACATTGCCACGGAAACATTACCGGTACAAGGGGACAATATTCAGCCGGTGATTATCAATATGCACAGTCAGGAAGGCACTGTCTTTTACTGGCCGGAATTCTATATCCGGGCGGTGCTGAAAATGCGCCAGCTGACCAGACAGCACCATGTTTCAACACACTTTGTCTTCTCATTTTTTTACGCCACGATTTCAATCCTCAGCTCAATCGGACTTTCGGTAAAAACCATCACCCTGATTCGCGGAGATGATGCTTTCGATGCCAACTTCAAAAAGCTGGCCGGACTCCGGCGTTTTGTACACCGTACCCTGGAATACATCGGCGTGCGTGGCTCGGCGGCAGTAGTTGCCACCAGTCGCTCCATGCAACAGATGATCAGCCAGCGCACCGGCTCGGATAGAATCACTACGTTGTCCAATGACATCACCACAACACCACTGACCATAGCGACTTACCACCCGGCAGAAACGCTGCGCATCGCTACGGTATCAGTGATCAATGAACGCAAGAATCTCGGTCTGGCGATTGAGGCACTGGCGGAACTGAAACACCTGCCCTGGGAATATCTGATTATCGGCCCGGACACCAGTCATAACCACCTGGCCGCCAGCCTGAAACAGCGAACTCAGGTACTGGGTATTGCCGAGCGGGTCAGATTTCTGGGCTGGCAGGATAATGCCGCAGCATTGCTCAAGGACTGCCATCTGTTTTTATTTCCGACCCTGATGGAAGGCTCACCCAATGCCCTGATGGAAGCCATGGGTTATGGCCTGCCCTGTCTGGCCAGCCGGATTCCGGAAGTCACCGAAGTATTGCAAGATGAAAGTCTGCACTTTGACCCCCACTCAACCCGGGAACTGGTGGAAAAACTCCGGCAATTTATGACTGACCACAATTATGTGCAACAGGTGATAGAATGCACCGCAGCTGACCGTCAGCGTTATGTGTTTGACTGGGATAACTGCATTGTGCAGCTGATCAATAAACCCGAATTCACCTGAATCAGCTATGCAGCAAAAATACACTTATTCAGTATTGATCCGCTTACTGGCTATTGCTCTCAGTTCGTTAGGCGCACTGTTTTTACTGCCGCTGGTTCTCAATGCATTGGGTGAATATGAATTCGGCATCTGGGGTATGGTATCTTCAATTACCGGCTATTTGCTGTTACTGGACTTTGGTATTGCGCTGGCCTGTACCCGTTATTTATCACTGCAATATGACAACCGGTATCAATGGCCGAAGATTATCAGTAATGCCTTGTTACTGGCCTTTATTGTCAGTCTGTTTCTCATTCTGGCCGCTGTGGGAATTTATGCTGCAATACAGACAGAGCTGATTCCTGAACAGTACCACCTGCTTAGCAATATTATTATAATCACCGTAGTTGAAGTGGCAATTTCAATTCCACTGCGCATGTATATGAGCGTATTGCGCACAGAGGTGCGTTATCTGGATATTGGCCTGTTCGAAATAGTCAGGGTCTGCGTACGGATTGGAGGTATTGCGCTGGGGCTGTATCTGGGTGCCGGATTAATGAGTATTGTATTGATTGGTTCTGTAGCCAATCTGCTACTATTTATTCTGTCATTTGTCAGCGTTCTAAAACGGCACCGAACCAGTTACTTTTCCAGTTTAGCATTCAGCAAAACCATCTTTTACGACCTGTTGAGCTTCAGCAAATCAACCGCTGTCTCGCAAAGTGCCGAGTTTTTTAAATTCCGTACCGATAGTGTATTAGTTGCAATGCTGATTGGAATTACGGCTTCTGCACACTATACCATTATTGTATTTATCGTAATCATGCTTACCCAGGTTCTGATGCGTTTTCTCAGCTACTGGGATACCATTATTATCAGCAAAGTTGGTGAGAATCAGCACCAGCAGGCTATAAGTAAGCTATTTAAATCACTGGAAACCGGCATTGCAATTTCATCTATCTCACTAGTCAATATTATTATTCTGGGTGATACCTTTATTCTTTACTGGGTAGGTGAGAAATATACTTTTCTCCACCCGTCGCTGATACTGCTCAGTTTAATTTTGCTGGGTATTACTTTCCAGATGGCAACTACGCCCTACTTTAATGCATTGGGTAAACAACAATTAAACGCCCACATTGATTTCGGTGAAATAGTGTTAAAACTGCTGCTAATTATTCCCATGTCAGCTGTATTTGGTCTGAATGGTTTTATCTATAGCAATCTTATCTCGGCCTTAATATTCAGTATCGGACTTCGTCTGTACCACTTAAGCAAAACTTGTCAATTCTCAGAAAATTTTATCTACCACCACGCTTTAAAACTATTATTCAAATATTTAATGATTACCGCCCTATTAGTCATTTTCTATCAGTTTGCTTTATTGACCGCGCTGACACAGCGACAGGTTCAGTCTCTCATGCTGCTGATACAACTGGCGCTGGCTGGATTATTTGTCATAAAATTCAGATATTTTAATGCATCAAAAACCTGCATCGCCTGAGGCTCAAGCCTGATCAACAGGACCTTGCTACAGGTGGATCACATTTATCGACTCACATCTCCCGTTAGTCCCCTCTGGCAATGAATAGTCTATATGTATAGGAAACAATAGATAAAAATTATCTAGAGGTACCGGAATGAAAGTTGCGTTTATTGCTATCAAAGGAATTGACATCATTGGTGGTATCGAAACCTATACCATAGAGCTGGGCAAACGGCTGGTAGGCTCTGGTCATAAAGTCATTGTTTATTGCATTAAAACTGACAAATACCCCGAACCCTTTATGCACGAAGGCATACACTTCTACCCCCTGCCCACTATACACCATAAATACTTTGCCAAAATAGTGCTGGTTTTTATGGCCAGCCTGCATCAATTCAAAATAGCAGATGTTGATATTGTACACTATCATGCGGTTGGCCCAAGTATTTTTGCCTTTATCCCCAGATTATTGGGTCGTCAAACCATATTTCAGAGTCATGGCCATGAGTGGGAAAGAAACTCATGGAACAGACCGGCCAAATTGTTTTTTCATCTGGCCGAAAAGCTGACCTTTCTGTTTGCTAATGACTCCAGTGCTGTCTCAAAAAACCTGAAGCATTATTATGAAAAAAAATACCACAAGGATGTCACTTACATTCCTTCCGGAATAACCCCCAGAAAGGCATTACCTGCCAATAAAATACTAAAGCACGGTGTCAGCAAGTCCGGTTATTTTCTCTATGTTGGCCGCCTGTCAGCAGAAAAAAATATTGAAGAATTGATTCAGGCCTACCTGAATCTGCAACAGCATCAGCTCAAACTGGTAATCGTTGGCAAAGCAAGGCCGGAAGACCGCGAGTATGTTGCCCGGCTGAAAGAACTGGCCGGTAAGAACCGTAACAGTCACAGTAATATTCTATTCGTCGGCCCGGCCTACGGTGATAAACTGGTGGAGTGGTACAGCAATGCACTGGCCTATATTCTGCCGTCCAGAATTGAAGGTCTGCCCATTACCTTGCTGGAAGCCATGAGTTTCTCCTGCTGCTGTATTGCCAGTGATATTCCGGCAAATCGTGAAGCACTGGATGGTAAGGGCCTGACTTACCCGCTGGGTGATCATCAGGCTCTGCAACAACAGCTGGACTTTGTCGCCCGGCATACTGACACACGAGAGGCGATCGGCAAAAAACTGCTGACCCATGTCTATGCAAACTATACCTGGTCATCCATCTGTGAAGCCTTTATTACCCTGTACAGCAATAATCTGGCGACCAAATACAAAGGCACAACCGCATAAACGCGACTGGAACTGATAATGAACAAACACAACCATTCTAAAATGACGGATCTGGATACTCTGGTTTCAGGAACTGCGGGACAGCTCATCCGCCGGGAACCGGGGATCACCTTTATCCATGACAGCAATCACAGCGAAACACCGGGATCATCCATTCAGGATTACTGGATTGCCTGGAAAAAAGGGCTAAAATATATTCTGCCTGCCATTATTATTTTCTCAATTCTACTACTGGCGATTGCCTTACTCACCAATAATACCTATACCTCAAAGTCCTCGATAAAAATCGAGACGGATCATACCCGCATTCTGGAATATGATCTGGATACCTCTCGCCCACCTTCCTACATCAATGACGATGTTTTTTACAATACACAGTATAAATTGCTCAGAAACCGTGACCTCGCACGGAAAGTTATCGAGGATCTGGCAATTGAAAAATACCTGCTGGAAGAAAAACGTTTTGCAGAACCGGTTTATGTCATCACTGATCAACTACAGAAACTGGCGACCTGGATTAAATCTTTCTTTCCGGTCAATGAGCAACTTGCCAAGGTTAGCGGTGAAAAAACCGCCGAAGAAGTGTTTTTTGAAAACCTTACCATCAATCCGGTCAGACACTCCAGGGTCATTGACCTGCATTACACCTCACAAGACCCTGAGTTATCCAGAGAGATTCTGGCTGAATACATTAAAACCTTTATTCACCTGCGCCATAAAGACAAAATCAGATACTCGGAAGAAGCCAAACAATACCTTGAAGAACAGATTACGGCTTCACGGGAAAAAATGCAGGAGGCTGAACAAAAGCTGATTGCTTATGCACGTAATAATAAAATTGTCGATACCAAAACCGATGTATCTACCATTGCCAATAATATTACGCTATTAAATGAGGCTTATATTAAAGCCAAAAGCCGGCGCATTGATGCAGAAAGTCAGTATCAGAATAAACGTGATATCAGTACCTTGCTGAACGCCGGGGCAGACCCGGTGATTCAGGCCAAGAAACAGGAGCTCAGCACCTTGCAGGCTGAATACCGGGCCAAACAGAGTCTGTTCAAACCGGCCTATCCGGAAATGCAGGAACTGAAACGACAGATTGATCAGTTGACCAGGTATATCAATACTGAATCCAGGGCCATCAGCAATAACACATCCGAAAATATGAGAGCCAATTTTGTTGCCACGCTGAACGAAGAGAAAAAGCTGAAGCGTGAAATTAATAAACTGGAAAATGATCTGTTGAAATTTTATGAAAACAGTATCGGTTATTCCAGTCTGAAGCGTGATGTGGATACTTCCAGAAACCTTTATGACGGTCTGTTACAACGCATGAAGGAAATTGATGTTATCGGCCCGGTTCCCGGTGATAACGTGACAGTCGTTGATTCAGCCGAATTACCGCCCCGGAAAGATGGCCTGTCGTATAGCAAGTACCTGTTACTGGGCGGACTATTGGGCTTTGTATTGTACAGCCTGATTATTATGCTTAAGGAACTGTTTTTCCCGAAAATCAGAAACGAGAAAAGCCTGAAGCAATTATCCGGAAAGTATCCGGTATTAACATCAGTACCGGTGATCAAGAAAAGCCTGTTCGGGCATAATCATCTGTCAACAATGGATGCCTTCGATCCGAAAACAGCAGAAGCACTACGTTATCTGCGCACTTCCCTGCAACTGGGCAGCCATCAGGATAAAATTCCGCAGATACTGCATGTCACCAGCCCGAATGCGGGTGATGGTAAAAGTACGATTGCCCTGTTTCTGGCAACATCACTGGCAAATTCTGGCAGGAAGGTACTGCTGATTGACGGTGATTTGCGCAAACCCAGTGTGCATAAAAAACTGGGGCTGGATAATTCACAGGGGCTGACTAACTATCTCTATCACGACAGGATGAAAGCGCATAAATGCACCCTGAAGAACTCGTCTATTTTCTTTATGGCGATTACAGCCGGACCCGCAGTCATTGATCCGGTGGATGCGCTGAATACCACGGAATTTAATCATCTGCTGGAAAAAAGCAGAAAGCTATTTGATCATATTATTATTGACAGCCCACCAGTGCTGGGGCTGGCCGATGCCGTGCTACTCAGCCAGCTGGCGGATAGTACCTTACTCATCGTGTCCAATAATATGACAAGAAAGCATGATGCTCTCACAGCAATAAAGCAGCTGGAACAGGGCAAAGGCCATATTGCCGGTGTAGTCTGTAACAAAACCGACCACAGTTTTTCTAAAAATTACTACAATACCAAATACACTGACCGTCGTGAGCTGATAGCAGTTTCAACCTGACAGACAAGGATTTATTTGGACTTATTTTTTATTCAGCCGTCAGCTTATCTGCGAACAATGAACGCAGCCTGGCCAGTTTCGGAGCAATTACCATCTGGCAATACCCGGTGGTTGCATTCAGCTCGTAATAGTCCTGATGATAGTCTTCAGCCTTATAAAAGGCCGCAAAAGGTACTACTTCCGTCACTATCGGGTGCGCAAAATCAGCCTGCACCCGCTCCAATATCGCGGCAGCAATCCGCTGCTGTTCCTGGTTGTGGGCAAAAATCACACTGCGGTACTGAGTACCCTTATCCGCACCCTGTTGATTCAGCGTGGTGGGATCATGAGTCAACAGGTGTACCTGTAACAGATCGGCATAGCCAAGCTGTTCAGGGTCAAATACCACCTGAATCACCTCGGCATGCCCGGTGTTACCGGAGCAGACGGCCTGATAATTCGCGGTCTTTTCAGCACCGCCGCTATAGCCACTGGTCACTGAATATACACCTCGTAGCTGGCTGAATATGGCTTCCGTACACCAAAAACAACCGCCGCCAAAGGTTGCAGTTTCCAGCGACTTATCCGTTTTTTGCAAGGAGACCGCATTGATACAATAACGCAGCCCACCGGGTGCCGGGCCATCGGGGAAAACGTGCCCCAGATGCGCCTCACAGGTATTGCACACCACTTCAATGCGCATCATCCCCTGTGACTTATCCGTGTGGTAAGCCACGGCATTGGCTTTGACAGGCTGAGTAAATGATGGCCAGCCGCTACCAGAATCAAACTTTTTACCGGCATCGAACAATAAGTTACTGCAGCAAACACATGCATACAATCCCGGTTCAAACAGGCTGCACAGTTCTGAACTGAACGGATGTTCAGTACCTGCCTGACGGGTCACCCGGTATTGTTCCGGTGTCAACTGTGCCCGCTACTCCTTATCGGTCTTTCTGACCACCTGATCCGGGGCCGGATTGTGACCATTCCCGTACCTAACAATTTCTTTCCAGCCAGGCATATTGCCATTCCTGTCATTAATTAGCGTTAAACCGCATTTCTTTCCCCGGATAATCCCGGATTAATCATCCACTTCGCGCCAGCGGCGGTGATCCCGCGCCATCATTTCCACTGCTGCCAATGGCCCGGTACTGCCCTGATCATATTTTTCCGGCCGGGTGCCGGAACCTTCCCAGGCGGCAATAATCGGATCAATCCATTCCCAGGCAGCTTCCACTTCATCACCGCGCATAAACAGTGTCTGATCGCCACGCACCACATCCATCAGCAGACGTTCATAAGCATCCGGCATGCGCCAGTCTTCCGTAAACCCTTCCGCAAAGCTCATATCCAGTGGTGTTTTACGCACCCGCATCCCGCCCGGCCCCGGATCTTTGGTCATAATGCGCAGGCGTAAACCTTCATCAGGTTGCAGGCGAATGGTCAGCACATTCGGCAAAATCGGGGTGGCCAGCTCACCAAACACGGAATGTGCAGGCTCCTTGAACTGGATGGCAATCTCGGTATAACGGCGCCGCAGTTTCTTACCGGTACGCAAATAAAACGGCACACCCGTCCAGCGCCAGTTATCAATCTCGGCCTTGATTGCCAGATAGCATTCCGTAGTACTGTCCGGATTACCGGCTTCCTCGACATAAGACGGTGATTCGCCCTCGGCACGGTATTGGCCACGCACGGTGTTTTTCAGAGCATCATGCCCAAGCAGCGGACGCAGCGAACGCAGCACTTTCAGCTTTTCGTCCCGCACCGCATCCGCCTCAAAGCGGTACGGCGGCTCCATGGCAATCAGGCACAATAACTGCAACAGATGATTCTGTACCATGTCACGGATCGCCCCGGCATTATCATAATAACTGCCTCGACTACCGACCCCGACCGTTTCCGCCGCCGTAATCTGCACATGATCAATGTGCGCGGCATTCCAGATTGGCTCAAACAGTGCATTGGCAAAACGCATGGCCATCAGATTCTGCACGGTTTCCTTGCCCAAATAATGATCAATGCGATAGACACAGCTTTCATCAAATACTGCGGCAATATCCTGATTCAATTGCCGGGCACTGGCCAGATCATGGCCCAGTGGTTTTTCCACCACCAGTCGACCATTGCAATGTGCCAGCCCGTTTTTTTCCAGACCACGGGCAATGGTACCGAACAACGCAGGTCCGACGGCCAGGTAGAATACCCGAATCTTATCCCGGCGCTGATCCAGCAACGCAACCAGCTCCTGCCAGCCTTCCGGATCAGTTACATCATTGCAGCGGTATTGCAGCATTTGTAAAAACTGCGGCAATATGTCCTCATCCAGCTCGGTTTCGGGAATAAACCGGCGCAATGCCTCTTCGGCCTGGGCACGAAAACCGTCATTATCCAGCTCACTGCGCGACAGGCCGATAATCCGCGATGATTCCGGTGCCTGCCCGGCAGCAACACGCCGGTACAAAGCGGGTAATAATTTGCGCATTGAGAGATCACCGGTGCCCCCGAAAATTACCAGATCAAACGGTTCCACCGGAATAATTTTACTGGTCATGCCCCATACCCCTTCCTGACCGGGATTTGATATTTAAATTTATACATAAGGTTTCAGACTCGGCAGTCGCAAACCCCAGTACAACGCAGCCAGCCGGATAAAAACAATAAGCCCCATCCCGCACAGAATGGCAGCAACTTCCGAAAAAAACAACCGCAGAATAGTGTAGGCAATCGTACCAATAATGGCTGCACTGGCATAAACCTCACCACGCAACACAATGGGAACCGACTGACTCAATAAATCACGGATCATCCCCCCGGCAATGCCGGTAATCGCCCCCATTACCACCGCCACCTGCTCCGGCAAACCCAGTTGCAGGGTTTTCTGCGCCCCGAGGATGGCAAATAACGCTAATCCCAAAGCATCCGCAATATCCAGTACCCGCAAGCGGATACCCCGGCCCGGTGGAATAAAATGCACCACAACAATGGTCAGGAACGTCGTTGGCAACACAGTGGCCAGATAAGTCAGATCCGTCGCCCAGAACACCGGTGTCGCACCAATCAGCATATCACGCAGACTGCCGCCGCCCAGAGCACAGACACAGGCCAGTACCAGCGCACCGAAAAAGTCCATTTCCGAGCGTGCAGCCTGTAACACACCACTGATCGCCAGTGTGACCGTGGCTAGCAGGGTCAGTAATTGCAGCAATAACTGAAATGACATGCCCTGCTCCGGCTACAAATAATCCGAGGCAAAATCCGCCAGCCGTGAACGCTCACCGCGTTGCAGGGTGATATGCCCACTGTGCTCCCAGTCCTTAAAACGATCCACCACATAGGTCAGACCGGAAGAGGTTTCGGTCAAATAGGGTGTATCAATCTGTGCCACATTTCCCAGACACACCACCTTGCTTCCCGGCCCGGCGCGGGTGATCAGTGTTTTCATCTGTTTCGGTGTCAGGTTTTGTGCCTCGTCAATAATAATATAGCGATTGAGAAAGGTGCGCCCGCGCATAAAGTTCAGTGATTTGACCTTAATCTTGCTCATCAGAAACTCATCGGTGGCATTCCGCCCCCATTTACTACCACCAGCAGGTTGAGTCAATACTTCCAGATTATCCATCAGTGCGCCCATCCACGGTGCCATTTTTTCTTCCTCGGTACCGGGCAGAAAACCAATATCCTCACCTACCGGTACGGTGACCCGGGTCATAATAATTTCTTTGTACAATGGCTCATCCAGCACTTGCGCCAGACCCGCAGCCAGCGATAACAGTGTCTTGCCGGTACCGGCGGCACCCAACAGGGTGACTATATCAATATCTACATCCATCAGCAGATTCAGTGCAAAATTCTGTTCACGGTTGCGGGCAGTCATGCCCCAGATGGCATGATGCGGTTCGGTAAAATCCCTAAGGGTTTCAATGACTGCGTGCGATTCACACTTGCTGCGTACAATCGACTGAATACCGTGCTCATCCTCTTCAAACAGGCACTCGCCGGGCCGCCATGTATCGGTCAGCGGGCCATGAATGCGATAAAACGTGCGGCCTTCTTCCTGCCATGACTCCACATCCTTGCCATGTTCATCCCAGAAATCTTCCGGCAACTCATAATAGCCGGAGGGCAACAGATCAACATCATCCAGCACCTGATCATTGAAATAATCCTCGGCTTTCAGGCCGACAATATTCGCCTTGATGCGCAGATTAATATCCTTGGAAACCAGAATCACATCACGTTCGCTGAATTTATCCCGCAGATACAGTGCCACACCGAGCATGGTGTTATCCGGTGAATCACCCGGCAGATTGGGTGGCAGTTTATTGCTGATTGTTTCGGTCTGAAAATACAAGCGACCATGTGCCACCTGGTTATTGCTAAAGATATGATGGGCAGCCAGTGACACACCGTCAGTCAGCGACGAGTCTCCCCCAGCGGTAATCAGTTCATCAAGAAAACGGCTGACCTGGCGGACATTCCGCGCCACTTCTGAAACCCCTTTCTTGCCCTTGTCCAGCTCCTCCAGTACCACCATCGGCAGAAAAATATCATGTTCCTGAAAACGGAACAGTGCCGCAGGATCGTGCATCAGCACATTGGTATCAAGTACAAATATTCTGCTGTCATGCTTGTGTAACGGATGTGCTTTTGTCATAGGTTATCAGTTTTTTCCGGATTATGAGTTAGCCAAGACTGTGCACCGCTGCTAATACATCGGCCACATGCCCCTTGACCTTCACCTTGCGCCATTCCTGCCGCAGGATACCGTTTTTGTCGATCAGAAAGGTACTGCGCTCAATACCCCGCACCTGTTTGCCGTACATGTTCTTCATTTTGATCACGTCAAACAGGCTACAAACGGCTTCTTCCCTATCCGATATCAGTTCAAACGGAAAAGATTGTTTGGCCCGGAAGTTTTCGTGTGCTTTCAGACCGTCCCGCGAAATACCAAAGATTTCTGTATCCGCCGCCTGAAATTCAGCATAGGCATCGCGGAAATCCTGACCTTCCGTGGTGCAGCCGGGCGTATTGTCTTTGGGGTAAAAATAAAGTACGACGTGCTTACCCTGAAAATCTGACAGGCGGAAAGTCTTGCCGGAAGTCATCGCGGCTTCAAAATCAGCTACCGGCTGGCCGGTCACAGGTGGGGTCATGGTTGCTCCTTCACTCAATGTTTAATCCATGAGGAAAGAGTATGGTGCCAGTGGCGGAAAAGCAAAAAAACTTGTTTCCGCTGAATCGGTTTTTATGATGGAATTTTTGTCAGGTATAAAAATACCCGCACCAAGAATCAGTGCGGGTTGACGGTAGCGGGAAGTGTCGTTCTATCCGTTTAAGCAACACTTCGGCGCCGAGGAGATATGCCCTTCCTTAAATGCTGTTAAAAGAACCCGCACCGCAGTGCGGGTCAGTTAGCCCATTTTAACTGAGACTGACAGGATACTGAGGCGTTATTGTTTCCCGTCTCTCAATAATGCTTATGGTGCCGCACTCTTCCGGCCCTGGACATCCCTTAAATCAGGGTAAAAAAATAACCGTATTTACCCGGACTCCCCTAAACAGGGGATGGCAAAAGATTGATTTATAATCAACCCGTAACCGCCCGCCATCACCTGCGGAAAATTCCCCCTCCTGATCACCAACACAAAAACCCCTGAAAACCCTTGATAACTGACACAGCTCTACTTACCATGCATAAGATCAGTACAGAAAAAGAAGGACAGTCCATGAATCCGCAAGCCAAAGACCCACATGCCGTCGTTTCCAGCCTGCGCAACCCCAAAGGCTATACCTGTGATATTACAACCCGGGATCACCAGCTGGTGGCCGATGAGCCGGAACCGCTGGGCGGTGAGGATCATGGCCCGACACCGTATGAATACCTCAAGGCCGCACTGGGTTCATGCACGGCTATTACCCTGCGCATGTACGCGGAACGCAAAAAATGGCCACTGGAAGATGCCGTCGTCACCATCCGCCATAGCCGTGACAGTCACAAGGAAAGTGTATTTGAACGCGACATTAAACTGGTGGGTGAACTGGATAATGAGCAGCGATTACGCCTGATGGCGATTGCTGACCGCTGTCCGGTACATAAAACCATCAGTCACGGTGCCAGCATACTGACTAAACTGGTAGATTAGGCACCTGAACCGGCAACACAACAGCCAACCCCCCGACTGACCCGCTGAATAAAACGATATAAAACGACCTGAATCATGATCCGGATATACAATAGTCTGCACAACCGCAAGGAAGTATTTGTTCCGATAGAACCCGGTAAAATCCGTATGTATGTGTGCGGCATGACGGTGTACGACTATTGTCACCTCGGTCATGCACGGGTGATGGTGGTGTTCGATATGGTGTACCGCTATCTACAGGCCGTCGGTTACGAGGTTACTTATGTACGCAATATCACGGATATTGACGATAAGATTATTAACCGCGCCAATGAAAATAATGAACCATTCACCGAATTAACCGCCCGTTTTATTGCTGCAATGCATGAGGACGAGGCGGCACTGGGCATTCTGCCCCCCACCCTGGAGCCACGCGCTACCAATCATCTGCCGGAAATACTGACGATGATCAGCACACTGATTGACAAGGGGTATGCGTATATCGGCAGCAATCACGATGTCTATTATGCAGTGTCCCGATTCGCGGGCTACGGCAAACTGTCCGGACGTAAACCGGAAGACCTGCGTGCCGGTGAACGCATTGCGATAGATGAAGTAAAGCGTGATCCGCTGGATTTTGTACTGTGGAAAGCGGCCAAGCCCGGTGAACCAGCCTGGGATTCACCCTGGGGACGTGGGCGACCGGGTTGGCATATTGAATGCTCCGCCATGTCACAAAAAATGCTTGGCGACCGCTTTGATATTCACGGCGGCGGCCACGACCTGCAATTTCCGCATCATGAAAATGAAATTGCCCAGAGTGAAGCCTGTATCGGTCATCAGTCGGTCAATTACTGGATGCACAATGGTTTTATCCGCATTAATGACGAGAAAATGTCGAAATCACTGGGTAACTTTTCCACGATCCGCGATGTGCTGAAGCAATATCGTGCCGAGGAAATCCGCTACTTTATCCTCAACAGTCATTACCGCAGCCCGCTGAATTACAGCCCGGAACCCCTGGATGCGGCGCAGGCGGCCCTGACCCGTATGTACACCGCACTGCGCGGCTTACCGGAAGCGGAGGCCCCGGAAGGTACGGAACAGGAACAGCGTTTCCACGCAGCGATGGAGGATGATTTTAATACATCCGGAGCGATTGCAGTCTTGTTTGAACTGGCACGGGAGATTAACCGCCTGCGGAAAGCCGATCAACCAACAGCAGCCGCGCAATACGGGGCTTTACTGCGCAAGCTGGGTGGAATGCTGGGCCTGCTGGAAAACGCTGCTGAAGACTGGTTTAAAGGCCGGGCTAACAGCAATAGTCTCAGCGACGATGACATAGAACAAATGATTCAACAGCGGACAACCGCACGGGCGCAAAAAGACTGGGCAACCTGTGACAGAATCCGGGACACTCTGAAGGAGAAGGGTGTCGTGCTTGAGGATGGGCCGGAAGATACCCGCTGGCGCAGGGTCTGATCGCCGCCTGTGTCAGGCACCGGGCAGGGAAACCTGCACAGTGACCCGTTATGACACCAACAGTTCCACCTGTAATTGCAATGTCTGCTCACCGCGAAAATCATTCACTGTCAGCTTATAAATCAGATACACCTGGCTGCCCGCCTCCGGCCAGCGTTCCAGATCCGCGTAAAAGTGTATCGCCGGAACAATAATGGAAGCCGGAGAGCCATCATCCCGCAGTGGCCGCAATTCCAGCTTCAGATGCGCATCCTTCAGCACCCGCAACTGTACAATTTCAAAACGGCCCTCAAACTGAGGTTCCGGAAAATGCTGCCCCCAGGGTGCAATATCACGCAATTCCGTAGCACATGGCAATGTGAAATCCTCAGGCTGTAGCTCACCATCCGTCAGCACCACCTCACGGAAGGTATCCTCTGTCACCCGACGCAAGACCGCATCCGTTATTTCCGCGACAAAGTGATCCAGCCTGGCCGCTGGCAAGGTTAGCCCCGCCGCCATCGCATGCCCCCCAAAACGAGGAATCAGTCCCGGATTGCGTGCCGCCACCTCATCAATCAGGTCACGCATGTGTAACCCGGCAATCGAACGCGCCGAACCTTTCACCAGACCCTGATCACCGGAGGCAAAGACAATCACTGGCCGGTAATAACGATCCTTAATCCGTGAGGCGAGAATGCCGATCACGCCTTCATGCCAGTCATCCTGGTGCAAACACATAATCGGTGGCAGTTCAGCCTGCGGCTCGAACACCGCTGACTGAATAATCGCTTCCGCTTCTTCCTTCATCCCGGCTTCAATCTGGCGACGTTGCAGATTCAGCTGGTTCAGTTCAAACGCCAACCGCCGCGCCTCCAGCGGATCATCCGTCACCAGACAGCGAATGCCCAGCGACATATCGCTCAGCCGCCCCGCTGCATTGAGCCGTGGCCCGCAGACAAAACCAAAATCACTGCTCACCACCCGCAGCGGATTCTGCCCGCCCTGCTCCAGCAAGGCGACAATACCCGGTTGACCATATCCGGCACGCAAGCGCCGTAAACCCTGTTCCACCAGAATGCGATTATTAGCATCCAGCGGTACCATATCGGCTACCGTACCCAATGCCACCAGATCCAGCAGACGACTCAGCTTCGGCTCCGCTAATCCGGCTGCACGAAAATAGCCCTGTTCAGCCAGCGTTTTTTTCAGTGCCAGCATCACGTAAAACACCACCCCGACCCCGGCCAGTGCGCCGGATGGAAAAGTGTCATCGTGCAGATTAGGGTTCACCATCACATCACAATCCGGCAGCACCTCACCCGGCAAATGATGATCGGTAATCAGAGTCTTATAACCGGCCTGCTTCGCTGCGGCCACACCTTCGATACTGGACACACCATTGTCCACTGTCATCAGCAGCCACGGCTGGCAGGCATGTGCCAGTTCAACAATCTCCGGGGTCAGACCATAGCCATATTTGAAACGATCCGGCACCAGATAACTGACCTGCTGATGCCCCATCATCTGCAACGCCCGTATCGTCACCGCCGTTGCCGTGGCACCGTCAGCATCATAATCCCCGACAATCAGTACCGGTTTCTGTCCGGTCACTGCGGTGGCCAACAGATCCGCTGCGGCCTGCACACTGCCTAGTTGATTGACCGGGTGTAACTGCTTTAACTGGTATTGCAGGGCTTCCGGGCTGTCAATACCCCGGGCAGCCAGCACACGTCTGGTCAGCGGCAAATAAGGCACATCCAGTGCATCAAGAATGTTGCGGGTACAGGGTCGGGTTTGTATTTTCATTGGCCCTGTTTAAGAGTTTCGAGGTGTGGAGTCAAAGGAAATTTTGTTGCTCACTTTGGTTGTATCTTATAGCAGTTGTTTAACCTCAGTTGAGATTGGAATTTTCTTTAATTTGAGTTAAGAAAGGCAATTTCTGGATCAGCGAACTCCTATGTTACCACGGAGCTGCTCTCGGATGTGATTTTATACTTTCCGGATACACACTGTACGCTATTGATCTGAACAAATTATTTTCAAATTTTGCTGATAAATGGTATAAAAAGTATCTTGCATCTTTCCGGAAGCGACTCCTTCATGCCCCAAAGTGAAAAAACCAGTATTGTCAGTTGTGATGCTATCAGTCATGCCTTTTTAGCACTACACCAACAGGATGGCTTTGAGACTTTACCGCCCTCTTCTTTATTACACCCCTCTGTGCCAATGTCATTTGTGATGAGCGCCGGACTGATTCAGGTGGAGAATGAGCTGGAACAGATTGTAGAACAGACTGGTGGCAGGTTTGCGTTTACCCAGCCCTGTTTCCGACATTTTGATGTGAAGCAAGTCGGGCTGGATACCACCCATCTCAGCCTGTTTCATATGTCGGCAGCTTTTCATATCGGTTGTAGTGAGCGGGAAACTGTA
>PDWJ01008126.1_pt1 | contig 17340 bp, 23 predicted proteins | sample 1430881 | NCBI WGS metagenome assembly PDWJ01 (sample SAMN01162460, study PRJNA174530) | Oral metagenome, whole genome shotgun sequencing project. | biome: Marine environment; feature: Marine mammal; material: Swab sample of the gingival sulcus; isolation source: swab sample of gingival sulcus...
AAATGCGCTAAGAGATAACTGCATGATTTCATAGAACTTTAGATGGTGCCCGGGGCCGGACTCGAACCGGCACGGTCGTGAAACCGAGGGATTTTAAGTGTGTGTTTTTGTTGTTTTAAATCAGACGCTTAATACTCAAAAAGTCTTCCTAGAAAAGCTTTTTTTCAGCTAATAAAATCAAAGCCTTAGCGGCCTATTTTCCTAGCTTTATCATAGTTTAATTGACTGCTTTTTTGGTGGGTATTTTGCGGTCGTAGCGTTGGCGCATCGCTTCTGTTTTATGACCTGCAATGGTCTTGTCTTCCGAGTCACTTACGCCCTTGGCTTTAATCTGATGCAGTGACCAGTACACTTTTTCGAGGCCTTGTTCTTCCATCAGTGTTTTCGTTTCACGGAATCCGGCACTGATTGTCCATGATGAAAGTCTGGAGCCGTCGCTTTTGCAAATCAGGTATGGGTCAGCCACCGTTATGTTGTAGTGTTCGTGCAGTTTCAGTGCGGCTTTATAAGCGGTGATTAATCGGGGCGACCATTTGATGATATTGTCTGCGCTGCCTTTTCTTCTGTGTGTTCTAATGCCCTCTTCCGTGCAGTCGGATAGCCGGATATCGAGTGTTTCGGCTCCACGGGTAGCCAGCAGATACGTGAGTTCTATTAATGGTGGGAGCCATTCGCGTACTTGAGCAGCGATGCCAAGCTGCTGTTCGTATTCTTCATGGGTCACATAGCGTTTATCCGGGCTTTCTTTTAGTTTGATATAGCCGCGCAGTGGGTTGCTATTGATGCTGAGATCCGGCACGTAGTTACAGGCCCAACTGATCGCCGTAGACAAAAAAGTGGTTTCGCGGTTGACTTGTGCAATGCCCTTTTTTCCTCTGTTCTGGTATTCCATCAGGCGTTTTTCAGCTATCTGGTGCAGTATGGGCTTGGTCAGATTGCTGATGTGCATTTTTCCCAGTGGTGCCGGTTTGCCGTTAATTTTAATTTCGTGCTCTATTATTCTGGCCAGATTAGGCGCACGTTTTTGGCTGGAAGGAGCCAGTTCGGCAAATTGGCGGGACTTCATATAAGTATCAACGATCCAGCCGAGCGTATCACGCTTCCATGTCTGCTGAAGCTTTATTGATTTTTTGGCTTCCAAGTAGGCAGCAAAGATGGCATCAGGGTCATCGCCCGGTTTACCCAGTTTGATGGGTGGACGGAGGAAACCACGCTTGTCATGAGGTATGTTGTCGCGCTGGTCAACGGGGATCAACGGGCGGTAGACAATCCGCCCGTTAGCTTCATGGACATATTTTATTGGGTAGTCAGTACTGTTTTTTCTTTGTCTGGCCACATTTAAACTTCAATGTCTTGTTGGCTGTCAGTACCAGTACTTTGTTTGCTTTTTAGTTTCATCGCGGCGTTTATCGCATCGATGGTTGAAATGGGCTTTCCGTCCGGTCGCAGTGTAAATTTTATGCCCATGTATTGCAGGTTAGCGACGACTTGGGCGGGGTTGTTTCCACCCGCCGCTCTTTTAAGATCACTATATGTCAGAATCATGTAGGTATCCCCTTCTGTTTTGGTACCCTCACAAATGAAGGTACCAATGCTTAATCGTTTGATTTAAAAGTAACTACCAGTGCTGGCATGGATCTGTATTTCAGGTCTTCCAGTTCCCGCCGGATTTTTTCCAGTTGTTCGTCGTTCATCACATGACGCGTCGATGATTCGCTATCGACGCGTCGATTGGGTTGACGTCGATTAAATTAGACAGGCCCATAAAAATGATGAGTGGTTAATGCGGTAATTTCCGCATCGACGTCGGCATCATCTGCCAGCTCAACAATTTTGAAGTCAGCCGGATAGTCCGCTACTTCAACTGCCAACTCAGCAGTGTCGGGGTCGGTATATTCGCCATTCGGCCAATACGCTATACGCTGCATATCAATCTCCTTGATAATCAGGGTTCAGAATGTATTTCGGGTGAGGCGGTCTGCCGGTGTATTTCGGGTTGTTCAGAATGGCGGTGTCCTTCAGTGACATTGCGTACCAGATGTCCATCAACTTATCCATACCGTCCGGAGACATGGTTTTTTTCCGTGCCTTGCACAAATGTTTGCTGATGAACTTCCGCCCGTTCAATTTACTGAGCGTTGTTTCTTTATCGAGAATGGCGCGTTTCCAGGCACCATAAAGTGCAAACCCTTCTTTCAGGATGTCGCGTTCTACTTCGTCCTTTGCGTTCTTCAGTGCGGCCAGCAGACCACCGGAATCGACGTTGATTCTATCGACGCGTCGATTGTCCGCTGTATCGACGCGTCGATTAACGTCGATTGAATCGACGGTGGGCTTTTCGGTCTGTAAACCCTTGTCGATAATGCGCTGAATATCCGCCTTGTTCGCTGTCTGGTTCAGGGCTTTGTCAGCAGGGGAGGGAACGCCGTGGTTATCCAGTTCGCGGTTGTAGGTGGACAGTTGAGGGATATCCAGCTGGGTTTCTGCTTTGCCGAGGAGTGGTTTCTTATCCGCTGCGGTTCGGTGGTGGTTCGGGTGTTCTGCTGAGGTTGCCTGTGCGGTTGTCCGTTGTTTGCTGGTTGCCTTATTCGGATTGACAAAACCGACAAAGCCCTGAGAGGTATCCTTGTGTTTTTCTTCCATTTCGTCTTGTTGCTGGTATTTGAAACGTACCGGCGGGGTGGTGGTTTCTGTGGTGGCAGGTTTCGCCTTGCCGAACGGTGCCCAGTCGCGGGGCCGGTCGGTGTTCGCCGGTGGGGGAGTGTGGGCACTGCCATCGAATTCGACTCCGGCCACCTGAAAATATTGTACTTCCATATCACGGATCGCATCGGTAAGGCGGCGGATGGCATGCAGGGTTTTCGCTTTCATATTGGACAAGAAGTAGTGGAGGATTTCGAAGTTGGCGGCGATAAAGAACATAATCAGGGCAATGGCACTGGCCAGCTCGACACCGGTCATGCTGGCGATGGAACGAATGACGGGGTTGTAGGATTCGGTCTTGAGCTGGTCGATGCGGTTGAACTGGGCCTGTGTGATGCTCTCAGCGACTTGCCGTTGCTGGTTCATGAAATCAACTTGCGAGGCTTTGAGGCTGTCCAGCCGTGCCTGATCGCCTTTACAGTGTTTCTCCTTGCCCTTGGCCAGCTTCTCCTTGCACCGCGCCAGCTTTTGTTCTGCTGTGGCAATCATGGAGCTGATGCCGGTATCGACGCGGAGGGTGTCCGCCGGGCGGGTGTTGACAATGCGCTGGTATTCGGGGTTGCTCTGCGCAATGGCACGGGCTTTGGTGTCCTGGTTGCCGGAAGACTGGAAGACTTCAGCCATCAGACCCATCGCAATCACCACCACGACAATCGCAGCGACCACACCGAACATGGCAAAGTGGGAATAGGCGGCGTGTTTAATCCCGGCCAGCACATAAGCGAGGGCGATGCAGATCACCAGGTAGAAGATAAACCCCGGCATGGAGCCGAGGAAGCTGGTGATCAGGGTCTGGATGTGCAGAATATCGCCCAGGTAGAGGGAAAGGGTAAAGGCCAGATAGAGGCCGAAGGTGAGCCATTTGCTGATATTCAGCAGGTGGTCGATGTAGCGCAGGTGGCGCTGGTGTTCGCTGCGTTGCTTTTGTAAATCGGCGATTTCCTTACGGATCTGCAGTTCGTGAGTCATGCCGCACCTCCTAATACCAGCAGGCAAGCGGCGGCACAGCACAGGCAGGACAAGGTGGCACCGCGGCTGATACCGGGCAGTGTGAAGCTGCTGACGCAGAACAGGGTGTGGAATGCGAGTATCCCTGCATCCATCAGCCAGGCCTGAGTGCCGATCAGCTCAGCCAGCTGATCGGTCTGGCGGTAGCCGAGAAACAGGAAGCCTACCGCCATAATCCTGGTGGCAACGGGGAAGAGGTGAATTCGGCCCGATTTATTGCCCGGCGCAGGTTGCGCCTGAGCCGGGATTCGGGCATTATTTTGTTCGAATTTCATAATCTTATATCCATTAGTTTGTGTTATTCATGGGCCGGTGTTGCTGCACCGGCCTCTCTCGTTTTATTACACCCACTCTGCTGTTTCAGACTGAACCGTCTTCTGAATCTGTTGGTTGAGTCTCAGCACTGCCTGACGCATGGCCCAGGCAGTGTGTCTGTCTTTATCCGGCGGGATATCATTGAAATGATAATCACGGGACTGATACGCCAGCTGATCCAGCATTTCGATTTCATCGATTGATAGTTGTACGGTTATTTTCATTTCTTTCATCACAGCATCCCGAAACGCTTGAGCAGGGTGCGCAGGGTCGCGCGATTAATGCCCATCAGAACCGCTGCCTGGCTCTGGTTGTTACGGGTTGCCTGCATGACGCGGCGCAGCATGCCGCGTTTGGCTTCATCCAGGACGGTGTGATAAATCCCCAGTGACGGGGTGGCGGTGAGGTCTTGCTTTTCGAGCAAGGTATCGGTTGCGTCAAAAGCGATTTGTTCGAGTGATGGTTTCATCATTGTTCCTTGTTTGTCTGTTAATTGTCCGACCGTTGCCAGCCGGACGGTTTGCATTGCGTTCGTTTTTACGAGCGTTTTGTCAGGCTAAATATTACACCGATAAGTTAAATATATTTAACATACGATGCGATTGTCAATGCTTGAGTTAAAATTATTTAACAGATTGTGAAAATATTGTGTGCTTGCCCCCGGGGTTGGATGGCTTGCAATGACCTCATAGGCAAGGGAAGGAAGGGGTATTTTTTGGCTTTCTTAGCTTGGGGTGGGTAATGGTTTTTTGTCATCGGGCGCGTGGTAGAGTGGAACGCCGATGTGTTTTACATGGAAATCCAGGCCGGTCTGGTCGGTTTCCGGGTGGTGACTGAAGAAGCTGAGTTTTTGTCGGGTCGGGCTGTCCGTTGTGTCGGCGCAATCGTCGCGGTTTACTACTAATTTGCGCCATTTCTGAATGACTTTGGCGGCTTTGCGGTTAAAAATGAAAATGACTAGTCCACCCTGATCCTGACCTTCGTCAGCCATTGCGTAACGGTCTAGCAGTTGATTCATGCCGCCGTTCAGGTGTTCATAGTTACTGTGTTTTTTGGCTTCACCCAGCCACAGCCAGCCTTTGGCACGGTGTTCGATAACAATATCACAATGGCCACCTACGGAGGTTTCCGGTCGGGCTTCTATGTTCAGGGCATCAAAGTGTTGCAATAGTGTATCGGTCAGGGATTCTTCGCGTTTATTCTGATGATGCTGTGGGTTTCTCATCATGTAGCGGACGCTTTGGTCGATCACATCGTGAATAAGGGCAACAAAGTCGTTATAGTCGTTCAGCATGGTGACGCGCAGTAGAGGGGACAGAGCAGGTGAGATGTTCTGAAACGTGTTCAGCATCGCCTCCATGTCTCGCAGTCTATCTCCGGTCACGGCTTCAATGTTCTGCATAGAGTTGGTGGGCCAGTGCCGTTGGTTCGTAGTAGATCAGCACCTGGTCTTTATAATCCTCGACGATCTCACCGGTATCTTTGTTAACCAGTGCCCCGGTCTTTTCTGCCTGGCTGATTTCTTCCGGGCTGTACTGAATGAAATCGACACCATCTTCCGTTTCATACATGACTTCAAAACCAAGCTTTAGCAGGGGGATGCGGTTACTCAGGTACAGCAGCGCGGCGGCCAAGTGGGGGTGTGTTGCCGGCGTGGCATCCAGCAGGTCATTAAAACTACGGAACGATAGATGAACATGATGTTTCGGGTCATGTTTTTCAAAAAACTCCAGCACTTTTTCAGCATAGTGAGCCACTGCCTCCGTGCCGGTTATTTCCGGGCGCAGGTCACTTCTGATTAAGTTATGGTAGTGCTGGCTGTTCATCTCATGGCGTCAGGGCATTCTGTAGCGTGTCACGGATGATCATATAATCATCGCGCCCAATGTTTTTGGTGATTATAGCATCATGGATAGCGGGTTGGGTTTGCTGATGGATGTCCGGGTGGGAATTGAGGATAAGCTCAGGGTAATGCTCCTGCTGATTTCTGGGCAGACTGAAGCGGGCAAGCAGGTTGTGAGCCTTTGGGGTATCACCCGTTTCGGCTAATGCCGCATTGCCCCGGCTGAAAACAATCGAGTCGCGCACATCCTCATTGCGTTTACGCCGGGCAAAGTTAATATCACAGCCCTGATTATCACTTTGGCTTATTTTACCAAGGATAGCCCGCGCTTCATTTTGGATCAGGCAATCTATGCCGGGATAAAAGTTCAGGGGGGGACTCCAGGGAATAGGCGAGGGCATCAATTGGTTGGCGATGTTGTTCAGTTCGTCCTTCAGGAACTTAATACGATCCTGTTTTTCTTTGCTGCCAATATGAGTATTTTCACCTTTCAGGTAGTCAACCTTGATTTCAATCAAGCCACTATCATAAAGACTGATCACGTCAAAGCATTGGCGGGGTATGAATTTTATACCGATAAACTGGTTATAGTCTTCGGTAAATTCCGGGCGATCCCGCCCCAGTTGTTCCGGTGTGAACTCTGTCTGTTGGCGGGTGGCAGTAATGGTGGCATAAATCAGGTGGGTGCTATCAGGCGTGGATTCAATATGTACCAGTGTCGGCAGGTCATCCAGGAGTGACAGCATGTCCTCCCCATGAATGCTATTCGGCCAGGCCTGTGCCAGAAGAGGCAGCTGTTCCGGCAGGGAATAATAATGCAGTTGATTACGCAGTTCACACAGGTATTCCGGTGAGATACCGGGGTGCAGATTCAGCAATTTGTCGCCATAAAGAATATGATCCTGATAAGAATTGAGCAGCTGGATGATGCGGTGTTGTATGGTCGGTTCCGACAGTGTACCGATAATAGCCTCGGCGACTCCGGCTCTGCCGACACCAGTAGGCAGGCCGAGCTCATGAACTAATAGCGTCAGCGCCGAAAAGCCAAACCGCTGGGTGGCTGCCGTAATATTTTCTGGCGTAATGTCCGGGGTTTGCATGGTTATAAGCCCTGTGTGGTTATGATATCAGGCGGTCATCTGAACGTTTGCTCATATACGCCGCCTGCGTTTCTTTGAGTTGATCGCTGCCGCGTTCATCAATGATGCGTAGTGAAGCACTAACGGCTTCCAACAGCATCAGCTTCACTGAGTCGTCTTTTGATTCGACGGTGCGGAGCAGGGCATAGCTCATCGGTGAGATGCACTTTACCGGTCGGTCGTTTTTCAGCTCTTCAAAGGGGAAATCGGGCACAAGCAGCATCCAAGGTTCAACTTTTGCAGCCTGCGCGATAGCCAAAAGCTTATTGATGCTCAGATTTCTAAGCTGAGGTTCTTTCATAAAAGTTGTTAGCGTTGGCTTTGTCATTCCAGCACTGATAGCAAGCGAAGAAATATTCTCCACGTACCCCAAATCGACCAGTTTGCGAATGTTCGCTGCAATCCATTGTTTTTTGTACATGAGTAAATTTTATTTCACAAAAAGGAAAATCTGTTCTTGACAGAAAAGTTAAATATATTTAACTTTAAGAGTATGAATGAACTACGCGTTATCAAAAAAACAGCAATTGAACGCATTAATGCACCTGGGATCCTTCACGCAGATGTAGCGAAGGCTATGGGGGTGTCAAAGTCATGGGTATCGCTGTTCTCACGCGGGGCGATCAAAAACCCTGGTATTGAGACGGTGGCTACTTTATTGGATGTTCTGAGTGAGCTGGAAGCGCGTTTGCAGCAAACGAATTCCATGTCCAACAATAATCTTCCTGATAAAACACACAGTCCTTCGGACAGCAGCGGCGCTACTCGCCCGTGCGTCGCTGCCAGCTAGGGAAAAGGTCAGTAAGGAAGCCACCACCACTACCGCCAGCAAACAAAAACCAGCTCAGTAGTCAGGAAAGAGTGGATTGTGACAAGGCTTTTGAACTGCTGAAGGTGATGGTTCCAAGAATCGGGGTGAGTAAAACCGAGCTAGTTGCAGCCGCCGAGACCGCTGCAACGATGGTGTTAACGATAAAGTCGGTTATTCAGAATAATCGGGAACTGCCGTCTGGTGAATGATTTTAAAAGTGGAATAAACAGGGGACACAAATGAGAATTTCTTTTGAAAAACGACTGCGGTTTTATCGGCAGGGGCAGGCAGCTGCGAAACGGTTCAGTGTATTTCCACCCTACACACCCGGAAGTAAAGAGTGTTGGTGGTGGCGTGGTTTTTACGGCATGAAAGCGCCAGTAAATCCGCTGGTTTATATGACAGGTGCCAAAGTTCAGCTCATGCCGGGAACCGGTCAGGTTTAAGGCAGTTCGCAAAAAAAATGCCAGTTGGCGCTGGCATTAATACTTTAATTGAGGTCTTCATTATGACAGAAAACACTGAAAACTTGAATGACTTATCCGCGAATATGGAGCCTAAAGCCATTCGGATTTTTAATGGGCGTATTCATGTAACAGCAAGCTTTCTTTGTCGCCGTTTTTCTATTCGTCCCGAGTTATTTAAGCAAACCATTGATACCGTCATTGATGATGATGGTTCCATACCGTTAGAGCGGGACGGCGAAAAATGGATTGATGATGCACTGTTTTACGATCTGGCGAACACGCCGGAGCTGTCCCCTTATTTCCCTGAAGAGCGCCAGCAGGCGGTGTTGCATCTGCTGGGGCACTTTGAGCCACGTCCGGCGGGTGCCGCTGTGACAAGAGGACACAGTTGTGCGTAGACCTGAGTTTGATGCGGCGCGGCAGCGGCTGGAGCAGCGGAACAGAGAGTCACAGCCAGTTTGTGTGGCTTGTGTGCTGGCCTGGGCAGCTTTTGCGGTATTTCTGGTTTTTTGTTTGTTTATGACGAGGTAGATGATGAGAAAGGTAGGTTTAATAGGTGGTTTAGTGGCAATCGGGTTACTGGTGAGCTGTTCCGGTGATCTGGCCGACCCGGCGCTGGTATCGCAGAACCGGGTGAACGGCAAGGATATTGCTCAATTGAATGCCAGTGAGTATATGCGGGCGCATTTTCCGGGGCAGAAGGTTTATGTGGCCGGGGATATTGATTCGTTTGTCTCCCGCGATTATCCGCAGGGAGACGGCTATGCATCGTTCAAGATTATGGATGAGACAACGGGGAAGGCGATTGAGCATTTGCAGTGCCGGACGTGGGAGTTGACCGGGTGTTTCAAGGACGCTGATGCCGGGCAGAAAGGCACGTATGTCAAGAACCGGTGCAATAAAGATGTGCCGACTGAGATCAAGAAGGCGCGGTAGAACTAGCTATGGCTAATCACCTCGTGGCCACAACAAATACCAAGCAGGCAGTTTCGGATATATCTGAGCATCAGCTTGCGAAAACAACGGGTAATCGTTGTGGCCACGACCCTTCTAATCCTCGGTTATTGTTACAGCATAATCCGTATAAGCAAGAAAATTGGAAACCTGAGCAGTTGGATGGGTTGGGCAGCCGGAAAAAGTCCAGTATTTTTTATACTGTGGCTGACAAGATTAACGATTTCTATTTCTACCCCAAAACCATCCCGATGCTAGGCTTCATTTATGAAAATGGTGAGCGGGTACGCCAGCACCGCAGCGAGGGGCGGGAATCTGATGCACCATTGCTGAACGCACTGGTTCAGTACATGGAACTGGCCAGTATTAACTGGAAAAGGGGTTTTGCCCGCGTTGGTCGCCCGACCAAAGATGGCTTTCTGTATTACGACAATAAGTTCTGGATGCAGAAAACCGGGCTTTCTGAATCGCGTCTGAAACGTAGTTTTAAGCGGTTAAAAGCTGCCGGTTACATCCAGCGTGAACGGCGCTGGGTAGAACGCGAGAAGGGCAAGTTTAAAGGTCTGGCGACCATGACGCTGATCAATCTGTCATTCTTCAGTGACATTGGTGTGCTGGATAAACTACAGGAAGCGGCAAAGGATCCAGCCCAACTCTATCGAGAGGTCTACCACTCCCTGAAACAAGCCTGATAACAGCAGGAATGGGCTGCTACGCCCGTTTTATTGCAAGTCTGCCCCTGTTCTTTGTTAGTTTCCCTCAAACCCGCTATGGCGGGTATTTTTTTGTCTGTCTTTTGTGATGTGCTGGTAATATTTCCAGCATTCACTTTTTTTAACTGTCCCTATGGTTTTTACTAAGTGTTCCTATGGTTACGATTAACTGTTCTCATGATTGGGATGGAATCAATACTTTTTGGGCGAATTACTAAATAAGTGTCTCTGAAGAAGAGCGATAAGTGTCCGCTCTTTAATCTGCATCTATCTATTAAAGAAAGAATGAGCGCGAGTTGCCGCTATCGCGGTCGCGCACCTTCGTGGAAGGGGGGAATCTGGAAGATTACAGGCTTAAACTAAAATAAGCTGATCTTTATGTTCTGTGGCTCAAATATAAAATTCCACTCAGGATGAACACACCGGAAGGGCATTGGCTGCATACGCAGGGAAAGGCCGTAGCTCACCGAACGGTTTTGAAAAGCGATTTTGCAGGCGCGTGTTGTAGCTGTGGCAGCTGAAAGGCCGTGGCCGCGCTGAAAGAGCGTGCCTGGGCCAAAGGGTTAAAAAGCAAAAGATAAAAGCGTACAGGCGATTTAGCAGTGATAGCTCTCAAAGCTGAGCGAGTGAATTACTTTAATTATTATCTTGATAAATGTTTACATTTATCAAGATTACGAGTAATATACACACATCGACAGCAAATACATACATGAGGAACCGGCAATGAACAATCTTGAATACTGGAAAAGAGAAATCGCGGACATTCCGGAGCAAGACAGCAATGGGGACTGGTTCGACCTGGAGACGGGGATTTACTATGACCCGTCTCATCACTTCAGCACCGGCGGGAAGATAACCCGCTGGGAGCCTTCTTCAGATGTAAAAGACTACCGAAAGGTAGCAAAATTTTATGGTGGCAAAGCCCTCACGGGCAGTAAGAAACAAAAAGAGTGGGGCGAAAAGCTCCGCCACAAAGTCCTCACGTCTAAATCGCTCTCAGACGAGCAGAAAGCAGAATTCATCGCTCTGGGAGGTATCACCCAGACCGCAAAATTCTGGATAAGCAACAGAGACCTTGATCCGCGTGAGTTTATCGCGGAAAAATTCATCGCAGAGCGCGAAGAGACTATCGCTTTCATCAAAGAGAATGAAAACGCTTTGTGGAGCCCCAAGAACCGGGAGGCGCGTGCGGCAGAGATAGCTATTTATAAGCGGCTTATAAATAACAAATTCAGAGCTTATTATGAGTTCACTGGGGACGAGCGTCTCTATAACGATTATCATGAACTGAGAAAAATGGAAGAGAGAAGCGGCGTACTGATAGAAGTAGAAGTGTGAAGCTGCGAGACTACCAGAGGCAGCTGGTATCACTGTCAAAGGGCAATGATAACGTGCTGCTACAAGCTGATACGGGCGCAGGAAAGACGCCCGTATTAGCCGAGATTGCCAAACAGAACAAATTTGTTCTGGTCGTTGCGCACAGAAATTTATTAATCAGACAGGCCAGTAAAATGCTGGCTAAGTTCGGCATCAAGCATGATGTTCTGGCAACAGAACACACGCGCAGGCTGTGCATTCTTGAGCATCGGAAAAATGATCTGGGCGATGGATTTATCACTAGATCGAACAAATATGTCTGCTCCATTGATAGCATTCTGTCACGCTATCGCAGGAATCTGCTGACAGTAGACCGGTCACAGCCCTGGGTAATTCTGGTGGATGAAGCGCACCACATGATTGACCAGAACAAATGGGGCAAGCTGGTTGAAATCTTCCCGAACTCCCGGATTATTGGTGTTACTGCTACGCCTTGCCGTCTTGATGGTGTCAGCCTTGCCCGGTCAAAAGGGGGGGTGTTTGATCGACTGGAGCAGGCAGAGAGCTTGCGGGAAAATAGCGTGAGGACTCTGATAGAGCTGGGCTATGTTTCTGATTTCAAGTGCTACTCAGTGCCTGAGCGAATAGACTATGAAAGACTGAAAATAGGCACCCATGACTATACCTATCGCAGTCTTAATGCTGCAACAAATGCGGTTGTATTTGAAATGGCGGGTGATGCCGTTGCAAATTACAAAAGACTGGCCGATGGTAAGCAGGCATTGGCCTTTTGCGCGTCCATCGAAATCGCACAAGAAACAGCGGAATATTTTAAAAATAATGGGGTATCCGCCGCCGCAATTCATTCAAAAATGAGCGCGGTAGATGTTTCAAGAGTGTTCGATCTATTTGAGCGAAAGCACATAAAAGTGCTTTGCAATGTAGATATGGTCGGAGAGGGTGTCGATGTGCCAGCAATTGAGGCACTAATCATGCTCAGAAAAACGGCCTCATTTGGCATGTATCGGCAATGGATAGGTAGATCATTAAGGCCAGAAAAAGGCAAGGATCACGCTATCATTATTGATCACGTCGGCAATATCAGGACACATGATTTACCGGACAAACATATTGAATGGAGTCTTGAAAACCCGCCGCAGGCGGGTAAGTCATGCCTGATTCCCTGTCCTAAATGCGCATTTCTGGTGAGGGCATGGGAAGACATTTGCCCGGAATGCGGGGCTTCTTTACAACGACACGGCGAGTCAGGCAGAAAGACCGATGTCGAATACATCGACTACGATCTGGTGCGAGTTGAACGTGAGCGCATTGACAAGGAAAAGGTCGAAGCAGCACGAAAGAAAGACTTTGCCGAGAATCTTCAGTTCGCAAAAGAAAACCCGAAAAACATGAGTGCAATCAACCGAAGCATCTACAGGCTTAAAGTGTGGATGTCTGAGGTTCTCATGAATGAAGGTGTATCTATCTACGACCTGAATGTCTTTTTTGCAGAAAAGGATCAATCATACTGGTTGAATAATTTTACATTTGCGGACGTTGTTAAAGACAATAAATCCAAGGCCATTCAGAAATACAACAAAGACAAAGGAAAACGAAAGAAGTGATTAAAATAAACCACGGTAATGCCATTGATTTTCCGACAAGCTGCGATCTCATAGTCACTGATCCGCCGTTTGATATGAGCGGTGAGCGGCTTGCGAAAATTCTTGATGTGATTGAATGTAATCATCTGGTATTGATTACAACAATGAAGCAGCTTATCGAATTGGTCTGCTGTTCAGGCTGGGAGTTGAGCTTCGACTTTGTTCTTGATGCGGTGATCCCAAAGAAGTCGAAAAACATTCACCAGCCAAACTATACGCATGCTACCGGGGCTTATCTCATTCGCAATGCTAAAAAGTCGCTGTTTAATAGGAAGCTGCGACAGCGTTCAGATACCTTCGACAGCAAAGGCTACTGGCCGACTGTCATTCGTGCGCCGCGTGAGCGTATTGAAGATCACGGCATGGCCAAGAGCCAGCAGGCGCTGATGGATATAATTGGCAGCTTTGATGTGAGAAGTGTTTATGATCCGTTTGCCGGTTCCGGCACAACAGGTTTTGCCTGTTTTGAGCTTGATCTGGATTGCGAGATGACTGAGCTAGACAAGAAGTACTATGAAAAGCTAGTCTGTGAATTTAGGTTTCTATTATGAGTGATAAGCCATCCGGCCACGGTGGAAGGCGACCAGGCTCTGGTCGTCCAAAGAAAGAAATTCAGCGTAAAGTCAAGACACTTCGTCTGATAGACGAGGTGATTGGCATTATTGATGCTCAGCCGCATTCAGGTGAGTTTATTGAGGAGCTGGTGCTTGCTTGGGAGAAGCACCGACTGGAGCTAGAAGGTGAGCATGGTGATAACTCCGTAAAAAATTACAAAAACGCCGCCGGTGAGGAGGAGTGCGAGCCTTAGCCCGGCTGAGTCTCATAAAATGCCATGTAACCCCCACTGCAATGCGGGTTTGACACTTTTCAGCAGGCAAAAGAAAAGCCGTCATAGTTGTGACGGCTTTGTGAAAAGGTGTGAACACCTGCGGCTATTTACAGATCAACAGGATCTACAACCGATACCTCCGTAGTCAGTCGCATGGTGCCCGGCTTCCCCTTATACTTCGCAGCATCCTCCAGCGTCTCCTTATGCCGCAGCAGATGCTGAGTACACGGGCACGACACATATACTTGCCGAATCATCGCCCCGCTTTCCTCATCCTTGTGCCAGGCATTGCGGTTATGCCCGGTGATCGTCAGTTGTTTCCTGAAACATTTTGGGCAAACAATCACTGTTTTCGGATTGATATTTCGATGTTCTACCATGCATTAATCCCTGTTTTTCAGTAGCTTGCATTTTATCATGCAGACAACTTATCCAGAGATTAATCAAAATAATCATACTCCCGAAACACCAGCGGGTTTCCCACCGGCAACACCGTATTCAGCGCATCCGCAAACCGCTGTTGCAACGGCAGTGTCTGGTTCTCATAATCTGTTAGTTTGATCTTGTCCAGATCACCCGCACCTCCGGCAACTTCCGGGCGCATTCCGGCCAGTGACGGATCAATTTGCCAAGCTTCCATGATGTCGGTAGCGGTCATATTTGCCAGCTTGGAATAATCAATTTTGTCGGAACCGGTGGAGTAGGGGATGGTCTTGATGATTTCATCAATCTTGCCTCGGGCGAACTGCAACACAACCCGCATCCAGCGCCCGGAGCCTTTAATCTGGGCAAACTTCTCTTCCACAGCTTTCTGATCACTGGAACTCAACCCACTGGTTGCCAGCACATCCCCGGTACTGCCGCCGTTTTTAAAGAACAGCCGTGGGAAGATGCGCACATCTTCACCCAGTAGAATCGATTGCAGGGCACCAATCCAGTGCGGGATTCCATAAATCTGCTGTGCCGGATCGTGTTGCATGACATGCAGAATCTCACCCGGCTGAAACAACCTGAATTCCTGCTCATCCGTCAACCAGCCATAGGTATTGTCCGCTTTCGCCCGTCGCATACGGATCATCGGTCGGTATTCAATCCGCACCAGTCTCCCGGCCTTGTTACGCACCACCAGAAAAAAAGCATTGCCACTGGTCTGATCATCCATGATGGCCCGGGTCAGTGTCTGGCGACTGATATACGGATTATCCAGCATGTATTTCACCGCCTGTCGAGCGCGAAAGCTGGGTAGACCACCGTGATGCGGATTGACCCGTAGTAACCTGACCAGCCCGCTGAATGAAATAGGTGGGCGGTAATAATCCCCCTCATCCAGCAGTGTGGATGCGAAACCTAACTCATACCGCTCCTTGGCCAGCTCCGACTGCGGATCACCAAAACGGTTAATCACTTCGATACTGACACTGCCGTCGGGCAAAGTGGCAGGTGGTGGTGTCGGGCGTTTTTTAATCATGAACAGAGATCCTCACATGGCCCGCTTCAGCCGGGTTCAGCGGCTCACACATGAAAGCATGCATACAGGCCCAGGCTTCATCGCCGTGGCCAACTTGCTTACTGTGGCGGGATTTATAGGTGACGACACCACTTTCGGTGCCTTTGATGTAAACCGTCAGGAACGCCAGCGGCAGATTGCTGTCGTTCTCATCGTATTCAAAGCGGCGCGACTGAATCACCGCCTGGGCTTTTTGTACCATCGTACCAATGCGTACCGGATTGTACTGTACCGATACCGTGTTACTGATGTAATGCTCCACGAATGCCGGAATGAACAGACCGGGGCCGGTGGCATCGATCTCGCAATAATCGTAGTGATACATCGTCGCCAGCCGCTCGATCTCTAAACACTGCGCCGGTGTCGACAGTCCGCGCCAGACCTTTTTATCCAGCAGGCGGAATTTTTCATTAACATCACGCGGAAAGGTCATGGTGACAAAACTGGCATTATCACCTTCTGCTGCCGGATCATAGCCCGCTGTGCAGGGCAGATTACCGACCGGCTGATTATCTTTCGGGTCAAAATCCGGCCAGGCTTCTGCCGGATCGACACCACAGGCCAGAATGTCTGCCAGTTTGAACACGCTGTGACTGTCGTCAATAAACTGCCCTTCATACGTGGTCGCGAACAGATCCGGGTCGGGCGTTTCCAGCTTCAGCTGTTCCAGATCCACCAGGTTCCAGCCCATGCGGATACAGTCATGGATGGTAAACGCAATGCGGTAAATCCCATCCGGGTCTAACCGCCCGTGGGTCAGCTCACAATCACCGTGTTTCGGCACTTCAACATCGATGGTTGCCTCCGGATGGTGGCGGGTGTAGCGCTCACCGCTCCAGATCTCATAGGCTTCATGACTTTTTGCGGTGGGACTGGAAAAATAGGTTTTACTGTACTGCTTCAGCGTGGCCATTGGTGCTGCAATGGCTTCCATTTTCTTCCACTGCCGGGTCTTGAAGCACTCATCAAAATACACATCACCGGAACGGGAATCTGCGAATGAGTTGGGCGACAGAAAATGCAGCTCGGCACCATTCGACAGGATCACCGGGTTACCCGCCAGCTCGACATTAAAATGCTGCCGGGCAATGATACTGATGTACGATTTGAAGACTTCCGCCTGGGCTTTGGTGGAACTGATGAAAATCTGGTTGTGGCCCATTAGGACTGCGCGTTTGAAAGCGCGATAACCGAAGGTATAGGTGGCTCCCTGTTGGCGGCCTTTCAGATGGAACACAATGCGGTGGATGTCCGCCGCATCCAGCAATTTTTTCTGGTGCGGGTAGATGTAGGGATGTCCCGTGTCCGGGTCTCTACCGGTTTCAAATTCGACAAAATCCTGTGCAGTCAGGTGATCAACATTATTTTTGCTTTTGCGCCGTGGTTTGCCCTGGCCGTTTTTCACACCGGATGGCCGTCCGGGGCCTGCATTTCCGCCGTTGGCGCGGATCTCTATTTTTTCGAATTTACAGATCAACTCTGACAGCTTGTCGATTTCCTGCCAGTCCGCTGCCGTTTTTTCTTCTTTGTCAATGAGTGCGTTATAACGGCGGGTGGTGGCGATTTTCGCCGGTTCCGGTGAACGCTGATTGTCCCAGCCTTCTTTTTCCCGCCAGGTGTACAGTACCCGCCGACTGTTAATGTTCAGCCGCGCGACAATGCTGGCCACGGGTTCTCCCGCCAGCCAGGCTTCTTTGGCCTGTTGCTTGATATCATCGGCATACTGCATGCCGGGCTATTGTCCGGACTTGTCAGCGGATGCTGCGGCGCATATTCAAGAGTTAGCGCTTTTCTTGAATATGTGTAAGTAGCAGGACGTTGTGAAAGGTGTTCCGGTGGCAGACTGGAGGTTCACCCGTCGTGATGACGGTTTTTCTTCACGCAAGAAAAAGCCCACTGTGTCTTTGGCCGGACAGACAGCGGGCTTTTGTACGGACTACGAGATGAATTTTATCAAATTTACATTAGGTAGTCTTCTCTCATATGAAATGATCCTGAAGTTTGTCCATGATTCTCATATAAAACGCACCTGACAACTCACGCCATCTGTTCATGATCAGAAGATGG
>PDWJ01002867.1_pt1 | contig 17333 bp, 15 predicted proteins | sample 1430881 | NCBI WGS metagenome assembly PDWJ01 (sample SAMN01162460, study PRJNA174530) | Oral metagenome, whole genome shotgun sequencing project. | biome: Marine environment; feature: Marine mammal; material: Swab sample of the gingival sulcus; isolation source: swab sample of gingival sulcus...
CGGTGGAAAATGGATGTCATAGAAGACTTATTGTTTTATTTCTGTTGGATCGTGAATGGGAGCAATGAGTGTGGCGATTAATTATTAGCATTACTATAGTATAAAAACTCGCTTGATGCATAGCGCTGTATTAAGCGGGTTTTTATTTTTTTGTACGGGCTTTTTTATCCCACGATTGTAATTGTGCTAATTTCTCTGCGATTTTTATTTCCAAACCGCGCGGATTAGGATGATAATATTCCCGCTCACCCATTTCTTCAGGGAAATAGGTTTCGCCGGCAGCGTAAGCGTTGGGTTCATCATGGGCGTAGCGATAGCCTTTGCCTTTATTTAGTGCTTGCATTAATTGCGTCGGGGCATTGACTAAATGATTGGGTACAGGATAACTGGCTTGGGCTTTAACGTCTGCCAAAGCGGCGTTGTAAGCCATATAACTGGCATTGCTTTTTGCCGCACAGGCTAAATAACTGACAACTTGAGCAAGATTGATATGTCCTTCCGGTGAGCCGATACGCTCATAAGCCTGCCAGCCGGCGATGGCAAGCGGCAAAGCCCGCGGATCGGCGTTCCCGATATCTTCGCTGGCAATAACGGTTAAGCGCCTGGCAAGATAGTGCAAATCACAACCGCCGTCAACCATACGGCAAAACCAATACATGGCGGCATGGGGATTGGAGCCGCGAATGGATTTATGCATGGCGGAAATCAAGTCATAAAAAATATCTCCTTTGTTATCAAAACGGCGCAGATTATGCTCGATACTTTGCTGTAGTGCCTGGGCAAAAGACAATGCATCGGCGGTCTGAGCGGCAACGGTAGTCTCAATTAAATTAATTAATTTTCGGCCGTCACCATCGGCTAACTGCGTTAGGATTTTTATGCTTTCTTCATCAATACTAATGCCTAAGACATCGGCAGCTCTTTTTGTTAATTGCGCAAGGGCATCGGCTGCCAAAGGTTTAAAAACATAGGTTCGGGTGCGCGATAATAAAGCATTATTCAGAGAAAAACTCGGGTTTTCCGTGGTTGCCCCGATAAAAATAATCGTGCCGTCCTCAATATACGGCAAAAAAGCATCTTGCTGAGATTTATTAAAACGGTGTACCTCGTCCAAAAATAAAATGGTTTTTTGCTTAAACATAACGGCACGTTTTTTTGCCGCGGCAATTTCTGCCCGTACTTCCTTGATACCGATAACCACAGCCGATAACCTGACCAACTTATAATCGCCGCTGACGGCCAGCATGGATGCCAAGGTGGTTTTTCCACAACCGGGCGGCCCCCATAAAATCATCGAATGAATATTGCCGCTTGCTATGCTTTTACGCAGCGGAGCATCCGCTCCCAAGATATGTGCTTGCCCGACAAAGTCATCTAAACGCCGCGGACGCAAACGCTCGGCAAGCGGGCGAAAGTCATCTCCGGGGCTGGAAAATAAATCAGCGGACGCCATTCCTTAACCGCCCAGTACATCAACACCCAGTAAATCAACACCTTTAGGCGTTGTGAAATGGAAATGTTTATCACTGATTTTTTGGTTTTGTTTAACTTTATTAAAAATAAAACTATTCTCACCATAAGCATCTTCGGCATAAAAAACCCGTAATTTTTGCGCGCTTGATAAACCGATAATCACTTTGGTTGCCTGGTTTTCCTCTGTGATTTGTTTGGGGGTTAACTGATAAAAATCGTCCGCGACTTTTGTCCATTGCCGGCCATGTTGTGGAAAATCTTTTTTAATGGCGGACTTATTCAAGTGAACAATGTTAAAACGTTCATCCAAACGCTCTTTATCACTCAGCAAGTCAATCAAGGCACTGCCGGTAACCTCTGCTATGGGTTTGGCGGTGACTTGAGCCAACTCAATATCGTAGTGATAGAATTGCTTGCCGTCACTAATCAATTGCATTTTTTCAGGGGTTTGATAATCCCAAAAAAACTTTAGCGGTTTTTTTAACTGTACCGTACCGATAGAGGATTGCACGGTCTTGCCGTCTTGTACGACGGTTTGTGAAAATTTGGCATTAAATGTTTGTAGTTGACGAAAAAATGCTGAAATATCCGTCTGTGCTACGGCACTTTGCAAACTGCCGGCGATGATAAGGAGGGTTAGCCATTGTTTCATAAATTACTCCGGTTGTGATAATCGGATTATGGTGGTTTAAATAACAACACGCAATCTTTTTATCAAGTTTTTAATCTAAAACATACACTTTTAGGTTGTTTTTAACTGATTGTTCATGTTTATTTGAATACCATTTTTTATTATCTATCGGAAGCGATAATGTTTTTTTATTAAGCGATAAGCCCGGTTGATGGCGGCACTTTTGTCAGTAGCTTCGGCCAGTAATGCTTCCGGATACCCTTGTGCTAGTAAATAATCGGGATGGTTGTGCTTGATTTTTTCTCGGTAGGCGCGTTTGATTGCGCTTTGGGTTGCCGAAGGTTTCAGCCCTAAGGTAATAAATGCCAAGCGTAATTTTCGTTGGGTCGGGGTAAGTTTTTTACGTTTTTCTTTTTCCAGTCTTGCTTTTTCTTCCGCTTCCCGGCGTAATTCCCGTTCCCGCCGCATGGCATCAATCCTGGCTTTGGCTTTTTGTTGTGCTTGCAGGATGGCCATTTGCTCAAAGTTATCCAATAACTCTAAAAAATGCTGTTTATTCGCTGCCGAGGGCAGATAATGAATAATAGCAGTGGTTAGCTGTTTGATAACGGTTAACTCTTTGGCCGTTACCGTGCCATTGGCAGAAATAAAGTGGAATTGTGTTTGCAGAAAGCTCTCACATAGTAGCGGTGTTTTGCTGCATAAGCTTAGAAATTCCTTGAGTGCGTCTTTACTGTTAAAGTCTGGCTCACAGCCTTGATTAAAATAATCTTGTGCAGCTTGAATTTGTACACGATTTAGTTGTAATCGGGCAAATTGCTTATCCAATAGCATAGCTTCTTTGTCACAAACCATACCGTCTGCCTGGGATAAATAGCCGGCAAATAAAAAGGTGCTTTTAAAATATTGAAAACCGATTTTTTCCCGGTTTAATGTTTGATGGCGTTTTTGATATTTTTTGGCTTCACGTTCAGCAGCTCGTTCAGCAGCAGCTTTTTCCAGGGCAATAATATCAGGGTCAATACGTTTTACCAGATAATTGGATAATGGTGCAGCACTTGCTAACACCCCGATTCCTAAAATTATTAATCCATAGCCGCCAGGCCAGCCTGAAAAAATTAAGCCTACACCGGATAGGGATATTAATAATTTAAAAATCAGATGCATAATTTTGTATAAAAATATAGGACAGGTATTATTTATTTATTTCAGGATGATATTTTAGCTGCTGTAATTATGCAATAAACCCGCTAAACAAACCAGCAAACCAATAAGCAAAGTTGTTTTAACGGTGGTTGCCAAGCAGTGATTAAAATCAGCATGTTTACTTGCCTGGCCTAATAATCGCTGGATATAATAAATCAGTAGACCGGTGACAACCGTGGGCAGCCAGCCTAACACGTTGATAAATAAGCTATAACTGATTAGTCCAAGCAGTGCCGTTATAAAAAGACAGCGCTGATAAACGATGGCGTTTTTGCCTAATACATTGGCCACGGTTATCTTACCGTTGCGTTTATCACTGTCATTATCGCGTATATTATTAATATTGAGAACAGTAGTTGATAAGGCACCAAATGTTACGGCGATTAACCATACGCCAGGATTTGCCGGATTACCCCCCTGTAAATAATAACTGCCGACCACTCCGACCATGCCAAAAAAGATAAATACCATGATATCACCCAGCGCATAATAACCATACGGACGTTTACCCAGCGTATAAGCCATTGCCGCAATGATTGAGGCAATGCCCAAAGCAAACATAAGCCATTTTCCCGCAACACTAACGGGTGAAGAAACTACCAGAAAAACGGTTGCCAGCAGGCTGACAATCGCTAATAAAACAATAGCGGTTTTAATTTGTTTAACAGTAAAATTTGCGCCACTGAGTGCCCGGTAAGTTTCCTCACGGTGGCTGTCGGTGCCTTTGTGAAAGTCACCGTAATCATTAGCAAAATTGCTGAGTAGCTGAAAACCGCCAGCAGCAAGCAGTGCCAGACTTAAAACTGACAAATGCAAAGCAGGCCAACCGACCAAACCGCTGCCGGCAAAAATAACGGCAAACGATAAACCCATGGTGTGCGGACGTGAGGCTTTTATCCATTTTTTTAATCGATTCATGTTGCGTATCATAACAAACCTTAACAGGATTTAGCTATTTCATATAATTTCGGGTAGAATAGCGGGCAATTTTTAGCGTATCTTTAAGTTATGACGGACAATACCACAGACGAAAAAATCTATACACGCACATTTCAGCCGGATAGCGGTGAGTCATTGGCGTTAGTTGCCAAACACATCCCAGCGGCAAGCCGTGTCTTGGATATAGGCTGTGGTGCCGGTGATTTGGGTCATTATTTACGTGCTGAAAAAGATTGCACGGTCATTGGGATTGATTACAGTGCTGCCAGCCTGGCAGTGGCTGCTGATAAACTGGATAAAGCCTTACAGGTAGACTTAAATACGCAAAATGTGCATGAGCATGTTGCAGTCGATGATAAGTTTGATGTTATCGTTATGGCGGATATTTTAGAGCATCTTATGAATCCCCAAGCTGTTTTGCTTTCAGCACAGCAGCTTTTAAAAGCAGATGGCAAGGTGCTTATTTCAATACCTAATGCCGGTTATGTCGGCGCGTTGTTAAGTTTATATGATGATGAATGGAACTATCGTGAGGAAGGTATTTTAGACCGCACACATGTGCGTTTTTATACAAAAAAATCAATTATGGCATTACTTGCTGATAATGGTTTTGACGGTTATCTGTGCGATCGTGTAAGGCGTGATTTACTGGATAGTGAATTTCGCCAGCGTATTGATAGTCAAGTCGACAGCGTACGCGACTGGTTGCTTGCCAAGCCAGAGGGCTCAACCTATCAATTTATTATTGAAGCACGCCCGAAAACACAGCAATACCGCTTTCCTGCTGTAGCAAAACCGCTACCGATGAGCTTGCAGCATATTGTAAAAATTTACTGGCAGGCAGATGTTTCAGAAGCTTTTAACGAGACCAATTACGCTATAAAACGCGGTGAAATGGGCAAGCAAAACTGTCTGCGCTTTAAAGTAGGATTGGGACAAATTCATAAAATTCGTTTAAATTTTGCTGACAGGCGTGGCGTTTATTGTCTTGATCAAATACGTATTTTTGACGGTGAGCAACTATTATGGTCAGCGCAACAAAATAACTATACTATTAAACTCAGCGATGCTGGTGCTCATTATAAACGCTTGCCAATGGTGATAATGGCACATCATGCCGAGGCTTTTTTATTGTTGACATTGGAAAAGACGATTGACGGTGATGACATACTTATTGAAGTAGTTATCAATGCACCCGTTAGCGAGTATAATAATGCTTTTATTGACAGTGTATCTTTTAGCGATTATCAGCAGCTTCAGCAAAAATACACCAAATTGATTGCGGCCCGTCAAGCCATAACCGAGCAGCATCAAATGGCGCAAACTGTCATTACTGAACGCGAGCAACAACTAGTTCAAATACGTAGTGAGTATGAGAAAATGGCAAATAAAAAAGATAAAGAAATAAATAAACTACTACTACAACAACAACAACTGCTTGATTCGAGTAGTTGGCAATTAACCGCGCCTTTGCGTGTTATTAGCCGGTTTTTCAAAAAATCATGAATATTAATTATCAATTTAACACCACAATTCAACAATCCGATACGACGTTATATGCAATAACGCCGGATTACAGCATGGATGTGATTAACCGTCAGCATCTTTTTTTAAATCATACCAGGCAAGAAAAAACACTGATTTTAGAGCAGTACCTAAGCACGGTTATTGAAATTTTACAGACGTTTCGTACTTTTACGGCACATATTGCTGAAATCAAACGTTTTATGCAATTGGATAAGCGTGCGGATGATGATATTCGTCAAGTATTAAATCACTTAAAATCACAGGGGTTTTTAATCAGTGCAGATGAGGTTTTGGCAGCTGCTCAGGCTAATACTGCAGTAAAACCGTTGCAAGAGCCGCCGCTGGTGGTGGTACGTACTGCCGGTCGAGTCAGCCTGTTTAAACGTTTTTTACAAAGTGCTGTAGATAACGAATTTCACTTTAACGCCCGTTATCATTATTTGGTTATTGATGACAGTACAGCGGAACAAGCTGAAGCCAATGCCATCAATATTGCTGCCAGTCAGCTAAATATTACCCATATTGATAAAAGCAAACAGCATACTATACTGCAAACGTTAATCAAACAATTTCCTGATGACCAACAGCAAATTGAGTTTTTATTAGGTGAGCATGCCCTGCATTCACTATCGCCAACGTATGGGCGCACATGGAATTGGGGGGTGTTACTATCGGCGGGTAAACCCGTGGTCTTTTTGGATGATGATTGTTTATTGCATGCCTATCAAGCACCGATAGCTACAAAAGATACGGTGGCTTTTGGCAAATTATCTCAGTCAGTATATTTTTTAGATAAGTCCCGGTCATTGGATGAACAACTGCCGCGCATTAAACTCGACCCGATTGCCCGGTTAGCGGCTATGCTGGGACAGACACCGGCACAGTTGCCTTGTAATGCCGGCAGCTTTGCCGGTGCCAGTTACCAAACTGTTAACCAGGTAAATAACGCCCGCGTGATGATGAGCAGTCAAGCTGTTGCCGGCGATCCCGGCAGTGCTTCACCTGTTTGGCTGTACTATCTGGATGGTAAAAATGCTCAGCGTTTTTATGGGCAGACAGAGGCAGACTATCAACGTCATAAAAGTGAACGCTTTATGTGGGTTGGTGATGCACAGCCTACCTTCGCCTTCGGTGGTAATTATTCGGTGGTGGCACGTGGTCTGGATAATCGCCAATTATTGCCGCCGACACTGCCGATTTTTCGTAATGAAGATGCCTTGTTTACCAATTTAATGCACTATTTATACCCTGATGGCGCGACCAGCCATTTGCCTTGGACATTGGCACACTTGCCGGAAATCGAACGTCACTGGCGGGATAGCGATACACAGAAGCCTAAAGACTTTGACATTGTTATTGCTATGGATACCTTAACGGCTGCAGATAGTAGCTGGAATAAACAGGCTACTGCTTCCGATAAGTTACGCTATTTAGGTGAACAACTGGTTGGTTTATTTAACCAGGATAAGGATAAAGTCCGGCAATGGATGTATCAGCAACAACAACGTGCACGTGCTGCGCAATTGCGTATGCTATATAATGCCATTAGTAATAATCCTAGCGCCCCCAAGTACTGGCAAGCGGATGTTGCCGCCATTATTGCTGCCAATACACAAGCTGAGCAACCGCTTATTTGTTCGGAACAATCCCCTAAAGATATTGCCAGTGCTATGCGCTTATTCGGTGAATCGTTATCGGCTTGGGAAAAATTGTGGAATTATGCGGCAAAGCATACCTTAATCTGATATATAAATGTCTCAAGAAAATACGCTGACTATTTTACATTTGGCCAACTGTAGTGAGGGAGGTACGGCACGCTATATTGAGTCTTTGATTTATTCGCCTGCTTCTTGCTATCGTCATTTTGTACTGTATATCAATGCGGCACAAAGCATATTATACGATGTAACAGCAAATTATTATCATGTATTTTCAATAAAGGAAAATGACGTATGGCATACTGATTGTATTTTTACCCTGTTGGAAAAGGCGGGGGTGACAAAGCTGGGGATACACTTGCATAGTTTTTTCGGTGATGTGTTAACTTTTGCCGAGGTATTCTGTTGCTTTCCTGTTACGGCAACTTTTCATGATCACCATTTTTTGTCAGAAAATCCTTTTGTAAATGGCAAAATAGTTGCTGATCAAACGCATATTAAGCGGGTACAAAATTTATTGGGTAATGATTCAATGATTATCGTGCCTTCTCACTATCTTTATCAACAAGCATTACCTTATTTTAAAAAATCACAGTTGACGGTTATTCCTCATGCGGGGGAAGCCCCGCTAACAAAACTGAGTCAAGAAACACAAACTTTTATTAATAAGCTCAAACAAAATGCACAATGGCAAGACAGTAAGCCGACAATGGCTGTTATCGGGGCATTAAATGCCAATAAAGGACTGGGGGCGTTAAATAAGTGGATGACTGAGCAAAATCAAATACAGCTTGTGATACTTGGTTATACTGCTGAAATTAATAAACCGCAAGCGACAGACGGCTGTATCATACACAGTTATTACCACCATACTGAACTGGTAGCATTATTGTCTGCTTATGGCGTGGACGGAGTGGTTTTTTTTCCGGGCATTCCCGAATCCTTTAATTATGTACTGTCGGATATACAAGGGGCTGTACCGGTTTTAGCACCTGATTGCGGTGCTTTGGGAGAGCGAGTAATAACAGAACAATTAGGAGAAGTATACTCACTTGATAATTATTCTTCTGATGGATTAACCAAGCAATTTAAGCAACTGATACTGAATGAATTTTCACCGAAACCACTAAAACAGTCTATTCAATCCATGACAAAACAAACAGAACATTATTATCAACTTAATGAAATTATTGATATTCCACATTTAACGTTAACGCCGGATGAGTTAAATGCCTTGCTGGCAGATAAGCTGCATGAAAGCAACGTTAAGTGGGAACTTGCCACCTTGTCTCGGCAACGATTTTTACTGGATGAGCAAGTAAGTTCTCTAAAAAAACAGCGTGAACTGGATATCAAAGAATTACGCAAGCAGCAAGCACATTTAGAAAGCCAGGCAAATTATATAGAGGAGCTGCGAGAAGCGATTTTTGCTTCCAGAGATGAGACTTTGGCTATGCAGCAGACATTTAGCTGGAGAATCACTCGTCCTCTTAGAAAAATACGACAACTATTGAGCCGCTGATGAAAAAAAATGCTTCCCCGTCTATTGCGGTTATTTTACCGATTTACCGTGATACAACAATGACATTGGCTTGTATTGAGTCTGCGTTACCTGCTATCTTGACACTACCCAATGCCAAATTAATTGCTATTAATGATGCCAGTCCTGATGAAGATATGCAGCAAGCACTAGAAAATATAGCAAAAAAATATCCACAAATAATTCACTTACTGGTAAATGAGCAGAATTTAGGTTTTGTTGCTACAGTTAATCGGGGTATGCGTTATTTTGCAGACCATGATGTTGTCTTGCTTAACAGTGATGTGCTGTTGCCTGATGCGGATTGGTTAACGCGTTTATACCAGGATGCTTACGATAGTGATGATATCGCAAGTGTAACACCACTAAGTAATAACACAACCATTTGTACCTTTCCTGATTTTTTGCAAGATAATCCTATACCATTTGGCCTATCGGTAACAGAAATAGACGCGGCATTTAAAACACCACGTTATCCTTGTGTTGAAGCGCCTACCGGTGTCGGTTTTTGTATGTATATTCGTCGTAAAGCCTTATCGGAAGTGGGCTACTTTGATGAAGAAACATTCGGGCGTGGTTATGGCGAAGAAAATGATTTTTGTCAACGTGCGATACAAGCGGGCTATCGTAATTTAATTTCTCCTAATATATATGCTTATCATTTGGGAGGAGTGAGTTTTGCCGATGAAAAAGATGCCTTGATTGAGCGAGCTTGTCAGGTTATAGATAAGCGTTATCCCAATTATCATAGTGATGTGCAAAACTTTATTGCCAAGGACCCATTGCGTACAGCAAGAATTTATCGTCTGGTACAATTGATTGCTACTACCGATTTGCCTAAAATTTTGCATATTTCTCATGGTACCGGCGGCGGTGTGGAGCAACAACTGGAAGAATTAGCTGATGTTTTAGGTAATCATGCGATTTCACTTACCCTGGTACCGGAAGGCGATAACGGTTTAGTTAAATTATCGTTATCCATTCGACAGACAGCCGACAGTTTGTATTTTAATTTTGCAGAGGATTATGATAACCTTTTAATGGTGCTAAATTTTTTAGGCATTGGCTTGTTGCATTTTCATCATACGGTACGATTTGGAGAGCAAATTTTTTCCTTGCCAAATGATTTAAATATACCTCATCTTTTTACCATACATGATTTTTATTTATTAGGAGGGAATCCGACATTATCGGATGAGACCGGTGTTTATCCCGGTTATTTTGATGAGGCATTACAAAACCCAATGTACCCTTATCCTAAAGGAGTAAGTCGCGAATCTTTTCGACAGCAACATCGTCGTATCGTTGAAACTGCAGAGATTGTACTTTTTCCTTCGGCGGCAACAAAAGAAATATTTTCTGATATTTATCGGTTAAATAAAACTCAAATTGTTGTGCATCCCGAAATTCATAGAAATATCAGTGCACCGATTATGCCTATAGCGAAAAAAGCCCGTTATACTATTGGTATTTTTGGTGCCGTTAGTCGTGAAAAAGGGGCAGATTTAGTCGAAGCAATGGCAATTTATGCCGCTAAACAACACTTGCCGTTAGATTTCGTTATTATCGGCTATGCTTATCGTCCTTTAAAACAGGTGAAAACTACCGGACCGTTTGTTCGGCAAGAATTAACTAATTTAGCAAGACAACAGGGTATCAATATTGCTTTTTTTCCGGCACGATGGCCGGAAACTTACAGTTATACATTAAGTTATGCAATGGATTTAGGGTTGCCTATTATGGCGCCGAATTTAGGTGCATTTCCTGAACGATTGGTAAATCGCCCGCTAACGTTATTGTTTAATCACCTGGATAATGCAGAAACACTTACAAAAGCATTGTATGAATTTATTTGTGATTTTGCCACAACAGATACTACACCAGTTATGCCGATATCGAGGCAGGATGATCATTTTTACACAACTGATTATTTAACTTATGTTAAATCACCCAAAGTATTGTCAAAGGTTAAATTACTGCCTGCACAATTTATTAATGTCGATAAGAAACCAGCTGTGCGAATGAATAGTAATGAAAAACTGGTAGTTAATTTATGGAAAATTTATTCCCATCCCTCTATGCGCTGGGTAAATAAGATTATTCCATTTCGAGTACGACGTGGGTTAAAGCGGCTTTTGTCCAGACAGGCAATTCACGATTTAGTAAATAAATACGATAATACGAAATAAATGCTGATAATAAGGAATAATATCTGCATTATTGGTGCGGGTGGATTACACTAGACTCATCAGTTTTATTGATACCGATAATTTGGCTATCTGTAAATATTTATTTTGGTCTCGTTTATCGGGCAAAATATCATTGACAGCTTTGCTGAGCCTAAGGTGTTTATCGACCTGTTTTAGTAATAGCATCCCATCATCTTAAGACAGCCTGCTGCTATCAAAATTATCTTCAATAATTTGGCGTTTGACTCGCTCAAGTGCTAAGTTTTTATGGTACAATCTGACCATGGCGTTTGCTAGTGATTTTTAAGTTTATATTTCTGTTTTAGTAGCTTATTTTGCTACTAAGTACCATTTTTTGTGAAATATTCGGGTTAGCTATTTCCCGGCTGTTTTTACTTATTATTTTGTAGAAAAAATCAGCATTAGATTGTTAAAAAGATATCAGTTAAAACTAGAGAAACAATATATAGAAACCTTTGCACAAACTGCCGAACGGTACAAATTCAAGGCGCACGGCGCGCAGAAACCGGAGTTTACAGGTAGTAAATGAGGATTTCGAGCACCGCGCAACGAAGAAATTGTTACGTGTAGGCGTTTGTGCAAAAGTTTCATATAATATAAAATTATTATAAATGAGGTGCAAAAAATATGTCATTATCACGTAGGCAAATCATAACAATGGTTGGTGTCGGAGCAACAATGTTAGCGTTACCATCTACGGCTTTGTCAACGTCCCCCAAAACAACAGGCAGTAAATTACAAGCCCAGCTGAATTGGTTAATTAAACGCCAGCGCAGGGAGGGACGTATTTCCTCAAACGAGCGCACAGCCTGGTCCGTTTATGATTTTAACAATAGCCAAAAACTGGTTGCCATCAATGAAAATCGCGCAATGCAGGCAGCCAGTATGATTAAGTTGTTTGTTGCCTTAGCGTATTTTTATTTACATCAACAAGCACCCCATAAATATGCTTATGGAGAGTTACAACAGGCTATCATCAAAAAAATGCTGGTGCATAGTGATAATACAGCAACTAATATGGTAATGCGCTGGTGCAAAGGGCCTGCCAATGTGGCCCGGTTATGTCAAAAAGCAAGCGGCTGGCGTTTTAAACAGCTGCGTATTGTTGAGTATATTCCTGCCGGTGGGCGGACGTATCGCAATAAGGCTTCGGCACATGATTACAGCCGCTTTTTCTATGCCTTGTGGTATGATAAGCTGCCGTATTCAACAGAGCTAAAGCGTCTTTTAGCCATAGAAAATCATGATCGTATGAGTTCTCATATTATGTCCGAAGGGGTAACCGTTTATGATAAAACCGGTTCAACCGGCAGGTTATGCGGTGATGCAGGTATTATCAAACTGCCAAACGGCCGGGCTTATACTTTTATCGGTATTATTGAACGCAGGTATAAAACCAAAAGTTATGCTCGTTGGATTACCACACGCAGTGGCGCTATTCGAGAAGCATCCGAATTGGTTTATCGGTTTATGCAGACATAAAACAATACCAAATTTGCTTGCATTAATATATTCTTTAACCGCATGTAGAAGACCCGCCAGTAGCGGGTCTTCTTGCTTTAGATAATAAACGATATAAATGCTTAAGAATTTAACAGTGTACGGGCTTTTAAATAAGCCAATGCCGAAACCTCGGCATATTTCATGGCATTATCACGAAATGCCTTAAATGACTCATAAACACGTTTTGTCAGCTCATCTTTGCCGGCAACTTCGGCAACTACCTCATCAGAGACTTTAACCAGTTCTTTTAAGACACTGTCAGGGAACGGTTTTAATTGTACTTTATGCTTATTCACCAATTCATTTAGTGCAGAACCGTTACGGGCATTAAATTCGGCAAACATATCTTCATTAACGATACGGCAGGCATCCTTGACTAATGCTTGTAAATTTTTCGGCAGCGCCGCAAAGGCTTCCTTGTTAATCATGCACTCAAGCGTAGAACCGGCTTCATGCCAGCCGGGGTAATAATAATATTTGGCCGCTTTATACAAGCCAAATGCCAAATCATTATAAGGCCCGACCCATTCGGTGGCATCAATCGCACCGGACTGTAATGACGTAAAAATTTCCCCACCGGGCAACGATACGGGGGTACCGCCAAGACGTTTCAGCACTTCAGCACCCATGCCGGGGATACGCATTTTTAAACCTTTCAGATCTTCAACACTATTGATTTCTTTATTAAACCACCCGCCCATTTGTACGCCGGTGTTGCCGGCAGGGAAGGCCACCAGATTAAATGGTGCATAGGTTTCATGCCATAATTCAAGGCCCCCGCCGTAATAAAACCATGAGTTCATTTCATCAGCTGTCAGCCCGAACGGTACGGCAGCAAAAAATTGTGCCGCTTCACTTTTACCTTTCCAGTAATATGCTGCACAATGCCCCATTTGTGCCGTGCCGTTAGATACCGCATCAAAAACTTCCATGGCAGGAACCAGTTCACCTGCACCATAGACGGTAACTTTAATCTGGCCACCGGTCATTTCGGTAATTTTTTTGGCCAAATGGTTAGCACCTGTACCTAATCCGGGGAAGTTCTTCGGCCAGGTAGTGACCATCTTCCAGTGATGGACTTTGTTATCTTCCGCATGAGCAACACTGGTTGCCGCCGCTGTGGTTGCCGCCGCAATGCCGGCTGTTTTAAGAAAATGTCTTCTTTGCATAGTAAAACCTCAAGTAAGTGAAATAAAGTTTATATAGGATATAATTTTTGAAAAAATGTGTCTATTAAAAAATGATTAAAATTACTACTTATTATCTGGCTAAGGAGAATAAACGATAAAAGTTTTGTGTAGTGGCGTTAGCAACATCATCGGTTGTTAAATTCTTGACATCGGCAACTTGTTCGGCAACATACTGCACCCAGCACGGCCGGTTGATTTTACCGCGGTAAGGCACGGGCGCCAGATAAGGGGAGTCGGTTTCAATTAAGATTCTGTCCAGCGGCACATAGCGGCACACTTCGCGTATTTCATCGGCATTTTTAAAAGTAATAATACCGGAAAATGAAATATAAAAACCTAAATCCAAGGCGGCTTTTGCCATATCAATGGTTTCAGTGAAACAGTGCATAACACCGCCGCCGCGCTCGGCATTTTCATTTTGCATCACTGTGATGGTATCCTTGCGGGCATCACGTGTATGCACGATGATTGGTTTATGCAATGCCGCCGATAGATGAATGTGTTTGGCAAAACTGTTACGCTGTGTTTTTTTTACCGCCTCATCCTGACAATAACAATAATCCAGCCCCGTTTCGCCAATAGCCACCACATCAGGGTCACTTGCTTGTTTTTCTAGGGCAGCAAAATCCTGGTCTTCCATATAGCAGGGGTGGATGCCGGCACTAAGGACAATTTTATCACGATGTGCCTGACACTGGGCTTTCATCTCTGCCCAGTCCGTTGTGTTGACGGCAACACAAAGCATTTTTTCAATGCGATTACGCTCGGCATCGTGCAATATCGTATCCATCGGAATGGGACTATCGGTATGTCCGGTGAGCATATTTAAATGGCAGTGTGAATCAACAAACATAATTTATTTATAACTTACATGGTATAGGGCGGCAGGGGGGAATGAACTTTTTTACCCAGGATAGCTTCAATTTTTTCACGTATTTTACCGGCATCACGCCCCAGTATTTGTAAGCCGATACCAATTTCCCGACGTCCCAGTTTAGTCGGTGGGTTTAACCACACCACTTTGGCGGAGGCAGCAAACTTTCCGCCGTCACCGGGTAAATTAAGTAATAGAAAGGCCTCTTCCCCCAGTTGGTGTTCATCCTTACTGGGAATAAAAATACCACAGCCTTTAATAAAAGGCATATAGCAGTTGTATAGCATTTTTTCATCAGTGATAGTAAATTTTAATACGCCGCGCTTTGCCAGTGCATCGCTATTGCTTTTTTTGGTTTTATTGCTTTTATTTTGTCCGTTCATGTTGCCAGTCCGTTAAGCTAGTGGTTAATTGTAATGCCATATTGACGTTGGTATCCGCCAAACGTCGTAATGCTGTTAGTTTATCATGCAAACGATATAAACTTCGTAAAGACACACCTTTCCAGGTAGGGTATTGTACCGGATTTTTATCCGTTTTGTCAGCTGCCTGTACACTTTTAGCAAATAAAAATCGAATCATACTTTCGTTATAATGACAGTAGCGTATTAATTTTTCGCGTAGCTCGGTTTTATCGTTGGCATTCAGTAATTTGGTATTCATTAATGCGGTTGCATGAATATTTCCTGCCATAAATGCGATAAATTGATTTTTTTCTTGCTCAAGAGCAGCTACGGCTTCTGTTGAAGAAAGCAAAGTCAAAGCGCGTGCCGGTGCACCATCGGCCAGCTGCAATATTTTGGCAATGGCCGCCTCGGTTTGCGGTTTTGATAATTGACTTTGTAAATAATGTAAAACATCATGCGTATCGGCTGATTTGTGGTGTAGTCGCTGCACACGACTCATAATCGTGGTTAATACACGCGAGATATTTTCGACAGACAGGATAAAAAACGTATTTTGCGGCGGCTCTTCCAGGGTTTTTAATAAGGCGTTTTGCGCCGCTGTACTGAGCAGGTCAATACCGCTGATATAGGCGATTTTAGGCTTGTCAAAAACGGAGGTCTGCCACATCTGCTGCTCTAATGTGCGAATGGCATCAATGCCGACTTTATGGTTAAAAACATCCAGAAACAGAACATTAGGGTGGGTTTGCTGGCACACTAAACGGCAGTGGCGGCAGTCGTCATTGCCTTGTCGGGTGTCACATAAAATTAATTGAGTAATTCTCCATCCCAGTGTGCTGTCAAAATAATCATGCCGTTGGCGATATAACGTGGCATGAGGCATTCGTGATTCTGCTAATTGCAGTTTAATATGGTCAATAGCATTTTGGTGCCACGGGAAATGATGTATGTGAGACATTTTTAGATATCGTTAACTATTTTATTACGAATGCATGCAGCCATTTGGCTGATACTCTGTGTTGCATCAATTACCTGACAACGTGCCGGATTTTCGGCAGCAATAGCAAGGTAGCCTGCCCGTACGGCCTGCATAAAGGCAATACTTTCAGCTTCAAAACGATCTGCGCCCTCTCCACGTTCCAAGCGTCGCTGTGCCGCCGTTTCTGCCGGTAAGTCCAGAAATAAACTGATATCAGGGTTGAAATTACCGTGGACAACTTCGGCAATCGCACGAATTTTAGCCAAATCAACACCGCGCGCATAGCCTTGATAAGCCATTGTGGCGTCGGTAAAGCGAGAACAAATCACCCATTCACCGGCACTCACTTTGGGGCGCAATACCGCGGCAATATGTTCGGCACGAGCCGCAAACATCAGCAATAATTCGGTAGTGGCGGACATCGTATTTTTTGTGGCTAGCAGTAAATCGCGAATTTGTTCCGATAATGCCGTTCCACCCGGTTCGCGGGTAAGATAAACGATTTTACCTTGCTGGCGCAAGTAGTCGGCAAGCAGTTGAATTTGTGTGGTCTTGCCGGCACCATCAATACCGTCAAAGGTAATAAATTTTCCCTTACTTTTCTGTATCGTCATTGGCGTATTATAGCCTATCAATACATGCTTTGCTGTATTGTTTTATTATTCTATTGACAAAACGGCTATTAAGCGGTATTGTTACGAACCTTTCAGCTTTTTAAGAGTTTGGAAAGGGTTATTTAATCTCAGTATTTATTGAATATTTTATCTTGGAGTAAAAACTAAATGGCAACTATAAACCAATTAGTGCGCAAGCCGAGAAAAAGCAAGGTCGAAAAAACCAATGTGCCTGCTTTGAAAGCTTGCCCACAACGTCGTGGCGTATGTACACGGGTATATACCACGACACCGAAAAAACCTAACTCCGCTGCCCGTAAGGTGGCCAGGGTTAGATTAACCAGTGGTTATGAAGTCTCGGCCTATATCGGCGGGGAAGGGCATAACCTGCAGGAGCACAGTTTGGTACTGATTCGCGGGGGTCGTGTAAAAGACTTACCGGGGGTGCGTTACCATATTGTCCGGGGCAGCTTAGATACCTCGGGTGTGCAAGATCGTAAACAAGGCCGTTCTAAGTACGGCGCTAAACGACCTAAGTCGTAATTATATAGAGGTTGAAAAATTATGCCTAGAAGAAGAGAA
>PDWJ01002868.1_pt1 | contig 17332 bp, 16 predicted proteins | sample 1430881 | NCBI WGS metagenome assembly PDWJ01 (sample SAMN01162460, study PRJNA174530) | Oral metagenome, whole genome shotgun sequencing project. | biome: Marine environment; feature: Marine mammal; material: Swab sample of the gingival sulcus; isolation source: swab sample of gingival sulcus...
TCGGCAAAAAGTGGAAGGAGTTCGCTCTTTCCCTTTTTCCGAAAAAATATTTAACAATATCCTCCCAAAAAATTGCATTTACTAATGGAACTTACCTTTCCCTTTTTCCGAAAAAATATTTAACAATATCCTCCCAAAAAATTGCATTTACTAATGGAACTTACCTTGCTTAATATCCTTTTTAGCTTTCCTTGTTCTATGAATTTCCGGACTTTTTTGTTTTCATTATTTGGAAATCCATTTTGGTTTTTTTTGCAAACTCACTAAATAAACACCCAAAAATACTAAAGCGGTGGCAATAATTTCGTTAAATGTCAAAATATCTTTTCCTAAAATCAGTGCAAAAGCAGCAGCAATTAATGGTTGCGAATAAATGTATGAGCTAACAACTGTAGGAGATACGTGTTTTAGCGCGTAGATATTCAGCAAAAATGCTCCAATTGTGATCAAAATGAGTAAATAGAAAATTGCCAACCAAATGTCAAGAGGGATGGTTGCCCATTCTACCTCAAGGAGTTGAGGACTTCCAATGGGGAGAATAAAGAGCAGTGCGAATGTGTAGCAATATTTCAGAATTGTAAAAGGATGGTATTTGCTCATCAGAGGCTTGGCAATGATTAAGTAGACAGCATAGGAGCAGGCGTTAATTAATTGGAGCGTATTTCCCAACGCCTTGTCCGATCCCAGATCAATTCCGCCGTTGTTGTTGAGTAGAATAAGCATGATTGCTCCGGCAGCACCAAAAATAATTCCGCTTGCTTTGATGCCTGTGATTTTTTCGTGTAGGATTATGGCTGCGGCTATCAGTACGATCACGGGGTTGAGCGTCATAATAATTGCAGAGTTGATGGGGGTGGAAAGGTTTAGTCCGGTAAGAAACATAAGCTGATTTAATGCCATTCCGAACAGTCCGGCAAACAGCAGACGCAGTATATCTTTACGCTCTACTTTTTCGTGAGGAATGAATAGTCCCAAAAGCCAAAATCCAACGACTCCGCTTATCGAACGAAGTAAGGTGAGGGCGTATGGCGGGATAAAATCAGGCATAATATCCTTGGTGATGGTGTAGTTTATCCCAAAAATGATGTTGGCGGTAATAATTGCAATATGTGCTTTTGTTGTCTGTTTCATTTGTTTTTGATTTTTTTGACTAAATCGAAATAAGAAATAGCGCATTGATCATTCTGCTGCGTGAGACAAAGTACATTATTTTGAAATAGCAAACTTTACTTTTTTTCTTTTTATGCGTTCATCTTTTAGTGTTCGAAGTACCTCTTTTGTTTTGCTTCGAGCTACGGCGACATAGCTGAAACGATCTTTTACCTCGATGAGACCTATTTCATCTTTTGAGAGAGACGTTTTATTTCCGAGCAAACCCACGATGTCAACTTTATTGATTTTATCCTTTTTTCCGCCGCCGATATAGAGCGTTTGCCATTTGGGCAGTTGTGGCAGAGGTTGCGAGGATAATTTTGTTTCAGGAATATCTTCTTTCAGATATTCGGGAAGTGATTCATTGTGTTTAAGTATTATCCATGCACTTCCGTTGTTGTCCATTCTGGCGGTTCGCCCGTTTCTGTGGATGTAGACTTCTTCTGTCGAAGGAACATGATAGTGAATCACGTGTTTGATTTGCGGAATGTCTAAGCCACGGCTTGCCAGGTCGGTCGTTATGAGTGTGTGGTGGCTATGGTTTCTGAACTTTATTAAAGCACGTTCGCGTATTTCTTGCTCCAACCCCCCGTGAAAACACTCGTGAGCGATTCCTTTTTGTTTTAATAAATTGCTGATTCGTTCAGTAGATTCGCGATGATTACAAAAGATTAGCGAAGCTTCGTTTCCGATATGGCAAAGTAATTTTACAAGGATGTCGAGCTTATCATTTTCCTCACTGCGAACCATTTTCAAACTCAGTTCAGCCCTTCCTTCATGTTTGTTTTTTTCAATGGTGATCGTTTGTTTTAGTTGGACAAAAGGAGGGAGTGTATCAATTTTTGTGGCAGAGGTGAGGAAAAATTGATTTATCGCTTTCATTTCATAAATGATGTATTCCATTTCGTGATGAAATCCGAGTTCAAGACTTTTGTCAAATTCATCAAGTACAAGTTTTTGAAAACTTCCGAGTTCAAATGATTTGCGGCGTATGTGGTCTGCAATGCGTCCGGGAGTACCAATGAGAAATTCGGGAAGAGTACGCAGGTTGTTGACTTCCGTTTTAAAGGGGTGACCGCCATAACACGAATTTACCTTGAACGGAGATTTCAGCGACTTGATTACTGTTTCTATCTGGAGGCTTAATTCTCGGGTGGGAGTGATGATCATGCAATGTTTTTTCGGGTTTCTTAACAACCATTCTATAATTGGGAGAACGAATGCCAAGGTTTTTCCCGACCCTGTGGGAGAGGTAAGAATAAGATCTTTGTTTGTTTTGAATGCTTTCAGTGATTGTCTTTGAACCTCATTGAGTTGATGAATGCCTATGTTGTTCAATGAATCCTGAACGGAAAAATATTTTTTAGTCATTATGCAAAGGTAGTTTAAAAAGCAAAAATCGCACCTAATTGTGTTCAATATTGCTTTAATAATATGTATTTTGTGATTAAAGGCTTAGATTCTTTTATTAATCGGAATGTATTAATATTTTTGCGTAAATTTTAGATACAAAAAAAACGAATAGAATATGGGAAGAGCATTTGAATATCGAAGAGCCGCAAAAGAGAAAAGATGGGACAAAATGTCCAAAGTATTTCCAAAACTGGCAAAGGCAATCACTGTAGCAGCGAAAGAAGGTGGTCCTGATCCTGATATGAATGCTGCTTTGCGTACAGCCATTCAGAATGCGAAGGCAGAAAACATGCCTAAGGACAATATTGATAATGCAATAAAACGAGCTTCGGGCAAAGATGCAGCTGCTTATATTGAAACCACGTATGAAGGTAAAGGTCCTCATGGGGTTTTGGTTTTTGTTGAGTGTGCTACTGACAATATTAATCGTACCACTGCGAATGTGAAATCGTACTTTAACAAAGTAGGAGGGGGATTCGTGCCTTCGGGGTCGTTAAAATTTATGTTTGACCGCAAGGCTGTTATTGAAGTTGTGAAACCTGAATCATACGATCTTGAAGAACTGGAGTTGGAGCTTATAGATTTTGGATTAGAAGAAATTGATGAGTTGGAAGATACGTTGGTTTTTTCGGGTGATTATACCAACTTCGGCGATCTTTCTCATGCTATTGAGAAAATGGATATGGAAATTAAGAAAGGCAGCCTGAAGCGTGTACCAACTTCTCCGGTTGATTTTAGTGATGCCGATTTGGAAGATATTGAAAAATTGCTTGATAAAATTGAAGATGATGATGATGTTCAGGCAGTTTATACAAACATTAATTAGTGTCTTGAATAGTTGTGATGATTGAAGTCGGAAGAATAAACACTTTAGAAATTGTTAAGGAAGTAGATTTTGGTTTATACCTTGACGGAGGTAAGGACGGGGAAATCCTGTTACCTAAAAAATATACAAACGATGATATGCAACCGGGGGATGAGATCGAAGTGTTTATCTATCTTGATTCGGAAGATCGCTTGATTGCCACACGCTTGAGACCCAAGGCAATGGTGAATGAATTTGCCTATTTGGAAGTTAAGCAAGTAAATAAGTTTGGTGCTTTTCTTGACTGGGGATTGGAAAAAGATTTGTTTGTTCCGTATCGCGAACAGCGAACGAAAATGGTGGAAGGAAAGTCATATGTGGTACATTTGTATCTTGATGATGAAAGCGATCGAATTGTTGCCACTTCTAAGATTGATAAGTTTCTCAACCTGTTTGAACATGAATATGAGGAGGGGCAGGAGGTAGAAATAATGATTTGTGGTAAGACAGATTTGGGCTACAAAGCCATTGTTCAAGAATCTCATTATGGCATTTTATATTTTAATGAGGTGTTTAAGGATGTTCGTATTGGGCAAGTGTTGAAAGCTTATATTAAGAAAGTTCGTGAAGATCGAAAAATTGACCTTTCGCTGGAAAAGTCGGGCTATGAAAAAGTCGAAGGCTTTGCCGGTATTTTATTGGAAAAGCTTGAAGCTGCTGATGGATTTATTGCCTTGCACGACAAATCAGCTCCCGAGGATATTAAGCAGGCTTTGGGGGTGAGTAAAAAAATGTTTAAGCAGGCTGTTGGTGCGTTGTATAAAAATCGTTTGATTACAATTAGTGATAGTGGAATCCGATTGTTGAAAAAATAAGTTTGTTTCGTGAGGTGAAATTCGTGAGGTGAAAAAAAAGACTGCCCGTTTTTATAGGCAGTCTTTCTTTTTTTTGTTCAGATTTCAGGAAGCTCTGTTTTATCTTGCATAGGATACAGAACGTGTTTCTCTGATAACTGTTATCTTGATTTGACCGGGATAAGTCATTTCGTCTTGAATTTTCTTTGAGAGGTCTGCTGATATTTTATTAGATTCTTTATCACTAATTTTGTCAGCTCCTACGATAACACGCAATTCACGACCAGCTTGGATGGCGTAAGTTTTCACGACACCATCATATTCAAGAGCCATTTGTTCAAGCTTGTTCAATCGTTGGATGTAAGCCTCCACAACCTCACGACGAGCCCCCGGTCTTGCACCGGAAATAGCATCACATACCTGAACGATAGGAGCAATTAGTGTTTCCATTTCAATTTCATCGTGATGGGCACCAATAGCATTACAAACATCAGCTTTTTCCTTATGTTTTTGAGCAATCCTCATACCGAGAATAGCGTGAGGCAGCTCCTCATCGTTTTCACTCACCTTACCAATATCGTGAAGAAGTCCCGCACGTTTTGCTTTTTTAGGATTTAATCCCAGTTCCGAAGCCATTGTTGCACATAAGTTCGCAACTTCACGTGAGTGTTGCAGTAAGTTTTGTCCGTACGAAGAACGGTATTTCATTCTACCAATTAGTTTGATGAGTTCGTGATGAACACCGTGAATACCCAGATCTATGACAGTACGCTTACCTGTTTCAATAATTTCTTGATCAATTTGTTTGGTTGTTTTGGAAACAACTTCTTCGATACGCGCCGGGTGAATACGACCATCCGTAACCAATTTGTGGAGTGAGAGTTTCGCAATTTCACGGCGAACAGGGTCAAAGCTCGATAGCAGAATCGCATCCGGTGAATCGTCAATGATAATCTCAACACCTGTGAGTGACTCCAGTGCTCTGATGTTACGACCTTCACGACCAATAATGCGACCTTTAATTTCGTCACTTTCGATGTTAAAAACTGAGACAGAGTTTTCGATTGCATTCTCAACGGCTGTTCGTTGAATGGTATTGATTACAATTTTCTTTGCTTCCATGTTAGCAGTAAGCTTAGCTTCATCAATGATGTCATTGATTTGTGCCTGAGCTTCTAACTTTGCTTCATCTTTTAACGTTTTGATTAGTTGTTCCTTAGCCTCTTCAGCGGTGAGCCCCGAAATTTCTTCAAGTTGCTTTATATGCTGATCCAAGCTTGCGTCTATCTCTTCTTGTTTTTTATTTATAAGTTCAAGTTGATTTGACAAGTTAACTCGAATAGCATTGATTTCTTTTTCTTTTTTCTTAAATTCGTCAAGCTTTTGATTAAATGAAGCTTCTCGTTGCTTCAACCGATTTTCATTCTTATGAATCTGATTGTTCTTGTTTTGGACTGCTTTTTCGTGTTCTGATTTTAGTTCTAGGAATTTCTCCTTTGCTTGTAAGATTTTTTCTTTTTTAAGTACTTCAGCTTTTTCCTGAGCATCTTTCAGAACATCTTCACTTTTACGAAGGACGGCTTTTTTAAGCACAGAGGATGTAAGGACAAATCCTATTCCTCCTCCGACAAGAGCCGCCACAATTGCATAAATAATAATTTCTCCCATTGTATATTTTAATTATATAACAAATAAGTAAACAAAAATGAAGGGGAAAGAAAAAACCCGACGCGACTCAGGTGTTTTGGGAAACCCCAAAACGACAAGTTTAGGGTAGCCTAGGTTTTCGAACGTCCACTGTCACCGAAGTGAACTGCAAGCAGTTGAGGCCTGTCCTACGCCCTAATGAGCAATCCCTTATGTGAATAATGTTGAGTTTCCAACATCCGGAATCACGCGGGTAAATTTTTATAATTTCTTATTTCAAAGATCAAAAAGATTAAATTGTATTCGTTAAGTATTGTCTGTTAGTAATTTATCAATTTCAATTAATTTGTTTTCTAAATCACTTGTTTCATAATTCGTTTGACTTTCCAGTTTTAATTCTTTAATAGTTGACTCTAACGTACACATCGCTAATAAATCTTGCTTATCGTTATATGCATAGTTTTTAGCATAAACTTTAACTCTTTCATTTATAAGTTTTTGTGCTTTTCTTGCAAGCTCCTCATCCTCTCGTTGGATGGTTGGCTTGTAATTTCTGCCAATTATGTTAACTGTTATTGAAAAAGAACCCATATATCAACGTACCTGCGGCTAATTATTTAACCTTTGAATACAATTATCAATTTCTAATATTAACTCATCAATTTTCAATCGTGCTTCTTCAGCCCCCTTACTACTATTTTCTAAAGAATTGGCAATTGAAAGTGCGAGTTTGCTATCTTGAAGTTGTTTAAGTTCGTTGTTTTTCTCAACCAACTGCTTTTTGACTTCTTGATAGTCGTGTTGTAATTTTTCATGTTCTTGAACAAGGCTTTTGTACTTACGTATCAGTACTCTAACCTTATACTCTATCCCATTTACAGTTTCTTTTCTTACATCCATAACAAAACAATAACCGTAATGTGGTGATACAGAAATCACAAAAAAATGACCTTACTCAATAGAATGCTATTGTTAACACCTATTCATTACAAACGTAAGGCAAAGGTAATATAATACGCTTCCATTTGCAAATATTATTTCATTTTTTGAATTTCGATTTTCGATGTGGATTTTTATTTGTGTCAATAAAAAAAACATCAACAAATTTTGTTGATGTTTTTCATTTATGACTTTCTTGTGAAAGTGTTTATTATCAATCCTTTGATGAGGAAATATCACCGCTGCGAATTAAGTATTTGTTAAAAATATACCAAGCATCTTTGCGATGTTTTCTTTTAATTTGTTTTCGTTCTTGATAAGCCTTTTATTCAATCACGGTATTCCAACCAAATTTATCTTCTTCTTTACCTTCTTGAATAGCTCTTAGCTTGTTGTAAAGAGCAGTTGAGACTTTGCCCGGTTTTCCGTCGCCAAATACATATTCTTTATTGTTGTCTGCATCAAGAATAGATCCGATAGGTGAAATCACGGCTGCGGTACCACAAGCACCTGCCTCTTCAAAAGTTGCAATTTCTTCAAACGGAACTGGTCTTCTTTCAACTTTTAATCCCATATCTTCAGCTAAAGTTATTAAACTTTTGTTTGTGATTGAAGGTAGGATTGAGTCAGAAAGAGGTGTGATGTAGGTATTGTCTTTGATACCGAAGAAGTTTGCCGGACCTGCTTCGTCAATATATTTTTTTTCTTTGGCGTCCAAGAATAGTGCAGCAGCGAAACCTTCATGATGAGCTTTGTCACCTGCTCTTAGGCTTGCTGCATAGTTTCCGCCTACTTTGTAAGCACCTGTTCCCAGAGGAGCAGCACGGTCAAATTCGCGAGATACTCTCATTTTTACAGGACTGAATCCTTCTTTGAAGTAAGGGCCTACAGGTGTTACGAATATCATGAACAAGTATTCCTCTGCCGGTTTAACACCCACTTGCGCTCCACTTCCTATTAGCAATGGACGAAGGTAAAGAGATGCGCCGGTACCATAAGGAGGAACATATTTTTCGTTTAATTTAACAGCTTTCTTACATGCTTCAACAAATAGTTCAGTCGGTACTTTTGCCATCATAATACCTTCGGCTGAATTTTGCATTCTGTATGCATTTTCTTCAACACGAAAAAGTCGAATTTTATCATCAGCCCCACGGAAAGCTTTTAGCCCTTCAAATGCTTGTTGTCCATAATGAAGTGCAGTAGCCGCCATGTGTAAATTGATGTTTTCATCAGAAGATACTTCTAACTCTCCCCATTTGCCGTCACGATAGTAACATCTAACGTTGTAGTCTGTTTTCTGATACCCAAAAGGTAATTCTTTCCAATTAATATTGTCCATTTTTTATAAGCTTTTAATTTAAATCATCTGAAAAACAATTGTTTGTCTTCTTTAGTTTTTCGGATTCGAATATACGGAAATTACCGGTCTTTTCAGATGTTTTTATGTTTTTTTTCTATTTGTAGCAAAATTAGTGAATTATGATTTCATGGTAACCTGAACAGCTGTTAATTGTAGGACGGGTGTGGTGGGGCATAAATCCAAAGTTTGTACTCGTTATCCATTTCTCGTAAGAAATTTGTCCAAAGTTTTTCAGGTTTGGAGTGGTTTACTTTATCCGAGTCATAATTCACAATCAACCAACTGTCTTCGTCTAATTCTTTCTCAAGTTGATTTTTACTCCAACCGGAAATCCCTAGAAAAAAACGAATATCATTTTCCGAAATTTCATTGTTGGCAATAAGTTCTCGAATGGTTTCCATGTCGCCCCCCCAATAGAAGTTGTCAACAATAGGTATGCTGCCTTTTACTCTGTTACCCAGATGGTGGATTACAAAAATTTTGTCCGTTTTTAGCGGTCCGCCAATGTATATGGGAGGGTTGAAATTGGGAAACTCTGCTGTGATGTCAGATAATCTAAATTCACTAGGTTTGTTCAGCGTTAGTCCATACGATCCCTCTTCGGAATGATCAATCAGTAGTACTACGGATCTTTTAAAATGAATATCTGAAAGAAAAGGTTCAGCCAATAGTATTCTTCCTGTTTGTGGTGCTAAAGAGTTTTTTAACATAAGTTTTGCCGTTTTGATTTGTTCGATATGCTTGTAATCATTTTCATTAAAACCATATCAAGTAAATATCTGATAATAGCAAAAATACAAAATATTTGGAGCTTAGAAAGAAGTATCTCGAATTTGTCCTTAATGTCTTTGTTGGTCATTGATTTCAAGTTGGGGGTAGGCATAGCGAAAGAAGTCGGACTTGGCAGGTAAAGGTTAAATTCAAGGAATTTATAAACATTCAATGTAAGTTTTTTGTGTTTTACCTGTTGTTTTGATCTATTCGATATATTTGTGGAATTTTCACCAAAAGCATATCAAATAAATGTCTGATAATAGCAAAAATACAAAATACTTGGAGCTTAGAAAGAAGCATCCCGAATTTGTTTTTAATGCCTTCGTTGTTAGGGAGCTTGACGATGGAATTTATATGAAATTTGATTTTAGGGTTGGGGATAGTATTCGCTTTGAGCCCGATCTTTTTATCGAAAGGAAAGCCGCATTTAATCGTTTAGATAAAGCTGAACTCGATACTTTTGCTTTTCATATTGGTATGGTTGAATTGGTTTCTTACTGGAAATCATGTTGTTCTCCTAAGGTGATAATCAAGCCTGCATATTTGAATGCTACGCAAATTTTGTGGTGGAAACATCTATATTTTCAAGGTTTGGGAGAGTTTTTTTATTTGAATGCTATTCCTCTTGATCCTGATGGTTTTATGGACCTAAGTGCTGATTCGGATACCATACTGCCTTTGGTGCATGTTGAAACAGAAAATAAGGCTTTGATTCCCGTCGGAGGAGGAAAGGATTCTGTTGTTACTCTCGAATTGTTGAAAGGTAGGATGGAAGTGCTTCCTTTGATTATGAATCCTCGGAAAGCAACAATTGACACTGTTCTGCAAGCTGAAATGGCTGCGGATGCATTTCTGAAAATTCAGCGCACGATTCATCCCAAACTTCTGGAACTAAATAAGCAAGGCTACCTGAACGGACATACCCCTTTTTCTGCACTCTTGGCGTTTGTTACTGTATTTGCAGCAGCTTTGACAGGTTCTAAGTATATATTGTTGTCTAATGAAAGTAGTGCTAACGAATCGACCGTAGCCGATTCAACGGTGAATCATCAGTATTCAAAATCTTTCGAGTTTGAACGTGATTTCCGATCTTATATTTCACGATTTGTTTCTAAGGACATTGAGTATTTGAGTTTTTTACGCCCTTTATCTGAATTACAGATAGCTTTTCTGTTTTCTAAGTTGGAGAATCATCATTTTAGTTTTAGAAGTTGCAATGTGGGAAGTAAGAAAGATGTTTGGTGCGGGAAGTGTGCAAAATGCTTGTTTACGTATATTGTGCTTTCTCCATTTATCGAACCGGAGAAGTTAAATAGAATTTACGGTGGTGATTTGTATAATGATGTCACTTTGCTGAAGGAATTTAAAGAGTTGACGGGACTTGCCGAAACGAAACCTTTTGAATGTGTAGGAACGATTGATGAGGTTCATGTTGCGGTTGTTGAAGCATCAAAGAGGTACTATCAAGCTCAAAAACCTTTTTTGATTGATTTTTTTGAAAAGAGTTTCATTGGTGTAACGCATGATTTTGATAGCGAAATGAAACACTTTGACAATGAGCATTTTTTGAATAAGGATTTATTGGGAACCCTAAAAACAGCATTGCAGGATGATTGATAAGTTAAAAAAGGACTTCAAGTGTAAAAAAATATTGATTCTGGGTTTTGGCAGAGAGGGGGCGAGTAGTTATCGGGTGTTACGGTCATTATTTCCGACAAAGCATTTATTTATTGCTGATGGTAATGAAGCTTTGTGTGAAAAAAATACTTTTCTGAAAGAGGATGCGCATCTTACCTTACTGTTGGGTGATCATTATCTTTCTGAATTGATGGATTTTGATATTATTATTAAATCGCCGGGGGTGAGCTTGGCACAGATAGACGACCCGGAAATACATCTAAAAGTTACTTCGCAGACCGACTTGTTTATTGCTCAATATCATAAGCAAATAATAGGTGTGACAGGCTCGAAAGGTAAGAGTACAACAAGTTCACTGATCTGTCATATTCTCAAGCAGCAGTTTGACGATGTTTTGTTAATTGGAAATATCGGCATTCCGGCGTTTGATGTGTTGGAGCAAATAAAACCGAGTAGTCTGATTGTTTTCGAACTTTCCGCTCATCAGTTAGCCTATATTCATAAAGCTCCGGATGTGAGTGTTCTGCTTAATATTTATGAGGAACATTTGGATCATTTTCTCTCCTATGAAAACTATCAGAAAGCAAAACTTATGATTGCTTCCAAGCAAGACCGGAGGGGTGTGTTTCTATATCATAAAGATGATGATCTTATCAATAAGCATATTCGCTCACTGGGGTGCGAACAACAACTTTTGGGCTTTTCTTTGAAAAACAGCCCCATTGAAGGAGCTTGGAGTGTTGGTGAACATGCTTTTAATGTTATGACTGCTAATGAAAAAGTGCACTATCAGTTAAGAGAAGATTTAATGTTGAGAGGTAAGCATAATCTTTTGAATATTATGGCGGCAACATTGGTAACTCAATTAAAGGGAATGTCGCCTTCGCTTATAAAACAAGGGATAGTGTCTTTTCATCCTTTGGAACATCGTTTGGAATTTGTTGGGAAGTATCAAGAAATTTATTTTTACAACGATAGTATTGCCACAATACCGGAAGCTTGCATAAATGCTGTACGCACCATTAAGAATGTAGAAACTTTAATTCTTGGAGGTTTTGATCGAGGAATTTCTTACACATCTTTGCTTTCTGATTTGTCGGTGTCATCAGTGCGAAACTTCTTGTTTATCGGTTCTGCCGGAGAAAGAATGTACAATGAGATGTTAGAAATCGGATGTGAAAATAAAATATTATTCTTGTGTGAGGATTATCAGGAGGTCGTGCAACTCGCCTATCGCCATACGAATGCAGGGCATGCCGTACTGCTTTCGCCTGCTGCTGCCAGTTACGATATGTTCAAGAATTTTGAAGAAAGAGGTACAACATTCAAGATGTTTGTTAGTGATTACCCGAAAAATAGAGATAAATGACCATTTTGAGGCTAAGCATACCGAAGAATCCCGACTTTATCAATGAGTGCTATTTAAAAAAAGGTGCTGATTCGTAGTCAAGTCCGTTACTTTCAAAATATTTTTTTAGTATTGGTTTTGAACTTTTTATGGTTTTTGTTAACCAATTAATGTGAATGTCAATTCTTTCATTTTGGTTTAGTTGAAGGTCGATGTTCGATTTTCTAAGTTTTTCAGTTATGTGATGCAGACACAAAGCGGCTGATACAGAGATGTTAAAACTCTCGGTAAAGCCATACATCGGAATTTTAACAAATTCATCTGCGTTGTTTTTAGCAATATCAGTCAGTCCTTCTAATTCTGTTCCAAACATTAAAGCCATCGGTCCTTTTTCAATATCCAATTGATCAAGCGTTTGATCTTTTTCGTGTGGGGTGGTAGCAATAATTCTATATCCCTTAGCTTTCAAAGCAAGAATAGCATCAAGGGTGTTGTCATCTTTTTTGTTGTATTTGTACGTGTTTAGCCATTTGCTGGATCCAACATCAATTTGATTGTTAGGTTTGAATTTATTTCTGTTTTCAATAATGTGTACATCTTGAACACCAAAGCAGTCGCACGATCGAAGAATAGCACTTGCATTATGCGGTTGGAACAAATCCTCAATCAGTACAGTGACTCTACGTGTTCTGTTGTCAAGGATTTTGTAGAATAGTTTTTTCCTTTCTTCGCTGATAAAGGTTTCCAAATATTCGATTAGTGCTAATTTATCTTGAGTGTTCATGGCTAAATAGTGTCTGTTCATAAAGTAAATAATTTGACTGCAAAAGAAAGAAATTTGAAGAAAAAATAAAAAGCAAACTACGTCAATGCAGAGAAAATACACAAATGCAGTTCTCCTTAGGGGATTGCGCATTGGGTGTTACGCACCGCCTCGCGTTCTGTTGTATTGTGAGGGGGGATTACTCTAAAGATTTTATCTCTTGTTCTGACAACCCTGTCGTTTTTTTTATAAACTCAAGGTCTAAACCTAGTTTTAATAAATTCTTTGCGATTTCTGTTTTCCCTTTCTCAATTCCTTCTTGAACGCCTTCTTCTCGACCTTCTTTTCTGCCTTCTTCTCGACCTTCTTTTCTACCTTCTTTTCGACCTTCTTTTCGACCTTCTTTTCTACCTTCTTCTCGACCTTCTTCTCGACCTTCTTCTTTGTATTTTATTTTCAATGAAAAAGCCTCGCTCGCTTTTAAATGCAAACTATCCAGATAACGATTGTAGCCATAACGTTCTTTTTCCTTTAATCGCATTATATCCAAGACATCATTGGCTTCCTTTAATCCTTTGGCCTTAAAATTATCTTTTACTTCGTCATTTTTCAAGAAATAAATCCATTCGTCTAAGGTGTTTTTCGCAATATCATCAAACTGGTTGACTTTTAGTAAATAGTATTCAGGGAAAATATCTGATACACGCTCTTTTAAAAATGTCTTCTTTTGAGCGTCAGACAAATTCAATGTATCTTGATTATGAATGCCTTTAAAATCGGTTTGACCTTTATAAATATAATCCTCACCTTGACCTAAATCAAAAAATACGATATTGACAGAAATTACTTTCTTTATTTCGACATATTTTTGACCTTTTTCCAAATTTTCCGAAATAACCTTTGATGTTCCATAAGCCATTCTATGAAAATAATCAATTTCGTAGGTGGTCTGAATTTCTATGACGATTAAATCTTTGGAGGAATTTTCTGTGAGAATGTCAACACGGTTAGATTTATCTGCTTCATACTCTTGATTGCCTTCACTTTCTAGAATTTTCTTGATTTTAATGTCTTCATATAATAATTCACTTAAAAAACCCTCTAAAACCACGAAATTCGCTTTGTTTCTTAACAACTTTTTTATTGCCCAATCAAACCTTATTAATTTCTTGCTCATTTTTTTTAATTTTTGGATTTATCAGTAACAAAGTTACTTAAAATTTGAAAATGCATACACTAAAAGTATAAAAGGAACTATTTTTAATAGCTCAATACTTTGCTGAAATATCAAGAAATTTTTGTTCATCGCTAAAGGTGCTGTTTGTTATTTTGTACTTTTCAAAACAATAGCAGTGCCCATGCCTCCACCAATACAAAGAGCAGCAAGACCAAAAGTTTTTTCACTACGTTTTAATTCATGGATTAGGCTAACGGTAATTCTGCTTCCGGAAGCACCAATAGGATGTCCCAATGCAATAGCTCCACCATTTACATTACAAACTGTATCAATCCATTCACGGCTAATTTCGTGATCTTCGCAAAGTTGTTTTACGACACCAAGAGACTGAGCAGCAAAAGCTTCATTAAGTTCCAACACTTCTATTTCGTTGAGCTTCATATTCGCTTTCGCAAGAACATTTGCAATTGCCGGAATCGGTCCCATACCCATAATTGCCGGGTCAACGCCGCCTTGACCTGTTGCAATAATCTCACAAAGAGGTGTTAGCTTATGTTTTTTTACAGCTTCTTCAGAAGCTACCATTACGAATGCAGCTCCATCATTAATACCTGAAGCATTACCGGCTGTAACTGTTCCTTCTTTCTTGAATGCCGGACGCAGACTTGCTAGTTTCTCAGGGCTTGTTCTGCGGTTGATAAATTCATCAGCATCAATAGTGATGGTTTCTTTGCGAGTTTTCACTTTAACCGGGACAATTTCATTCTTGAAATAACCGGCATCTTGTGCTGCGATCGCTTTTTGTTGCGAACTGTATGCAAAAGCATCTTGTTCCTCTCTTGAAATGGTGTACTTTTCAGCAATGTTTTCAGCAGTAATGCCCATGTGATAACCTTGGAAAGCATCAGTAAGACCATCATTTACCATGTGGTCAATAGTCTTAATGTCCATCATTTTGTGTCCATTACGAATCGACCCTGGCATTATAAAGCCTGCCTGAGACATGGATTCGGTACCTCCGGCAAGAATCAGTTGCGCTTCGCCCGCCTTGATATTCGTATATGCTGTGTTGATTGTCTTCATTCCGCTACCACAAATCATATTGATACCGTAGGCAGGAACTTCTTGCGGGATACCTGCTTTAATTGATGCTTGACGTGCAATACCTTGACCTTGACCGGCCATAAGTACATTTCCGACAATAACTTCGTCAACATTAGACGGAGAAACCTTTGTTTCTTCAAGAATATTCTTAATAACAAAAGATGCTAAATCTGCTGCTGATACAGGAGTTAAGCCTCCTAAAAATTTTCCTATCGCTGTGCGTTTTGCCGCTACAATAAATACTCTACTCATACTTTCTTTTTTTGTTTAATGCTTGCTCATTGTTTTATGGATGTCGTCATACGTCTAGGTAGATGCTCTGTAAATCCCAACTTTACGGATTGATACTAGTTAGCTTAAACGCATTTCTTTTAGATTTTCAGGAATAATAAGTTTTGCTTCTGTAGCTTCCTGAACCTGATTAACAGTAAATGTGGGGTTGATTTCTTCAAGAACAATGCCTTCATTCGTAACTTCCATTACCCCCATTTCTGTGATAATCGTGTTAACTTGTCCGGCTGCTGTTAGAGGGAGCGTACATTTTTTCATAATTTTAAAGTTTCCTTTTGTTGTATGTTCCATTGAAAGGATTACCCGTTTAGCACCTATCAATAAGTCCATGGCACCACCCATGCCCGGAGTTTTCTTTCCCGGAATCATCCAGTTGGCAAGGTTTCCTTTTTCGTCAACTTGGAGTGCGCCAAGAATTGTAATATCGACGTGCCCTCCGCGGATGATGCCAAACGATGTTGCACTATCGAATGAGCTTGCATCAGCTGTACAGGTAATATATTCACCGCCGGCGTTGATAAAGTCTTTGTCTTCATGACCTGCTTCCGGAGGTGTACTCATTCCCAATAGACCGTTTTCTGACTGTAGAATCACATTCACGTCTTCAGAAACGTAGTTTGGAATGCTTGTTGGTAATCCAATTCCAAGGTTTACCACGTCGCCGTCTTTTAGTTCGAGAGCTGCGCGCTTTGCAATAATCTCTCTGATTTCTTTTTTTTCCATTGGGTATGATGTTTTTAACAATTTTATTGATTTTTAGTTGTTGTGATGTAATTCTTGTTTTGAGTAAAAGAACTTATCCTTTATGTGTTTTTTTTAATTCTTTTTTACAATAAAGTCTACAAAAATAGAAGGTGTAATGACTTCTTCGGGACGGAATGTACCATCGGGAACAATAGATTCGACTTCTGCGATTACTAGATCTGCTGCTGTAGCCATGATGGGATTGAAATTCTGGGTGGTTCCTCTGTATATTAAGTTCCCGGATTCATCGGCTTTTGTCGCGCCAAGGAGTGCTACATCAGCCTTTAAAGGTTTTTCAAGTAGGTACTCCTTTCCGTCAACAGTGATAATTTCTTTTCCTTCGGCTATAAGAGTGCCAACACCAGTGGGGGTTAGTACTCCTCCTAAACCGGCTCCGGCACTACGCATTCGCTCGGCAAGTGTGCCTTGAGGCGTGAATTCTACTTCAAGTTCTCCTTTGTTCATCTGTTCAATGGTTGCCGGATTTGTGCCTATGTGTGTGGTGATTACTTTCTTTACACGCTTGTTGGCAATCAATTTGCCTAATCCTTTATCAGGGAAAGCTGTGTCGCTGCAAATTAGGGTTAGATCCTTAATATCTGTTTTGAGTAGCTCGTCTATGATGGTAATAGGACTTCCTACGGACAAAAACCCACCTATCATGATGGTCATATTACTCTTTATTTTTCTGGTAACTTCTTGTATTGTGATTAACTTGTCTATGGTTGATTCTTTCATCATAATGAAGAGCGTTAGTTTTGTTACATTTTATAAGGTTCACGATGTTTAAGTACAAACTTAGCTTTTTTAGATCGCTCATTAATGTTTTATCTAAATGATTTTCAATTTGTAGTTCATGAAACGGACGATGTCTGAGACAAACAAATAAAACACACAGTGGGGTGATTAATAGTCCTCTCTTATATTTTCGACTTGTTTACAAAACCTTAAACAGGTGAATAAGTTCATTCGTTTGTAGAGTTGTTTGCTAGTTTTTAATTTTTTGGCTCAATCAAAAGTATGGTTGAATAAGTGTCATTTGGTGATTTTATTCGTGTTACTTCGAAAAAGTGCTTGAATGTTAAGTAAATAGATTCGTTGTGATGAAACATCGTTTATCAATTTTTTGGAATATTAGATAAAGTAACACTCATAACCTGTTTCCGGTTATAGGATTTTTCAAAAAATATATATCTATTAATCAGAGTTTTACTAAAGAAATGCGATAAAATCTTTAAAAAGATTAGGAAAATAGGGAAAAAGGTGAGTATCTTTGCCACCGCTTTTGAGGGAGCGCGTGCATTGATGATTTGAGTGTTT
>PDWJ01002869.1_pt1 | contig 17326 bp, 10 predicted proteins | sample 1430881 | NCBI WGS metagenome assembly PDWJ01 (sample SAMN01162460, study PRJNA174530) | Oral metagenome, whole genome shotgun sequencing project. | biome: Marine environment; feature: Marine mammal; material: Swab sample of the gingival sulcus; isolation source: swab sample of gingival sulcus...
GACGCCGAGGACAAGGACGGCTACCAGGACGGCGACGGCTGCCCCGAGCCCGACAACGACGGCGACGGCATCAAGGACGCGCTCGACAAATGCCCCGACGCCGCCGAGGACATCGACGGCTGCCAGGACGAGGACGGCTGCCCCGAGGCCGGTCGTGTCTGCGTGACCCGCGAGAAGATCGTCATCAGCGACAAGGTCTTCTTCAAGACCGGCAAGGCCGTCATCCTCACCAAGAGCTACTCGTTGCTCGACGAGGTGGCCAAGGTCATCCGCCAAAACGCCCACATCAAGCTGGTCGAGGTCCAGGGCCACACCGACAGCAAGGGCAGTGACGGATACAACCTCAAGCTGTCCGACGCGCGCGCGCGCGCGGTCTACACCTTCCTCATCTCCAAGGGCGTCGAGCCGTCGCGGCTGACGGCGCGGGGCTACGGCGAGACCGCCCCCATCGCCGACAACGCGACCCGCCGGGGCCGCGCGACCAACCGTCGCGTCGAGTTCGTCATCCTCAAGCAGGACCCGCCCAAGTAGCGCGGAGGGTGGCGACGTGACTGTCCCCGAGGCGCCCGCAGGGCCGGTCGATGTACTGGTGACAGGCGCCTCGGGCTTTTTGGGGAGCGCGCTCGTCGAGCGCCTGCTGAGCCTGGGTATGACGGTCCAGGGGACCGATCTGGTCGCCGGGCGGCGGCCGACGCTGCACATGGACGTCACCGACGGCGCGGAGGTGCTGGACGTCTTCGAGCGCGTGCGCCCGCGGGCGGTGGTCCATGCCGCCGCCGTCGTCGACGACCGGGCCGGCCCGGCGCGCTGTCAGCAGGTCAACGTCGGCGGGACGGAGAACGTCGCTGACGCCGCGGCGAGCGTGGGTGTCGCGCGCCTCGTCCACGTCTCGTCCATCGGGGCGCTGGGCCTCGATCCGGGCCAGGACGCCGACGAGGGCTCGCCCCTGGTCTTCGACACCGGCTCGCCCTACTTCGACACGAAGGCGGCCGCCGAGGCCCTCGTCCGCGATCTCCACGCGCGCGGCGCCATGGCCTGCGTCGTCGTCCGCGCGGGCGACCTCTTCGGGCCCGGCTGCGAGCCCTGGGTCGAGCGGCCCCTGGCGCTGATGCGGCGCCGGGTTCCGGTGCTCCTGGGCGGCGGCGAGGGGCTCATCGCGCACGCCTGGATCGACAATGCCGTCGACGGGTTGGTCCTGGCGCTGACCCACGAAGACGCCGCGGGCGGGGTCTTCCAGATCACCGACGGCGTCGCCGACACGACGTTCAAGGCCTACGTGACGCGGCTCGCGGCGGCGGCGGGGCTCAGCGCGCCGCGGTTGTCCCTGCCCGCCGCGATGGCCCTGGGCTTCGGCTCGGTGCTCGGCCGCTACCAGCGCCTGACGGGGCGCAGCGTCCCCCTCACCCGCGCCGGCGTCGCCTACATCTGCCGCCGAGCGACCTACAGCATCGCGACCTCGCGTCGGGTGCTGGGGTACGCGCCGAGGGTCGGCCTGGACGAGGCCTTCGATCGCTTGGCCCGCGCGCTGCGCTGACGCCCGGCCCGGTCACCCAGCCGCGTCTGACCTGCCTCCGCTTGGTGCGGCTCGATCTCCGGCCTAGGCGAAGTAGGTGCGGAGCTTGTCCGCCAGCTCGCGCAGCCGCTGCTTGCCCTCGGCGGGGGTCTCGCTGTCGGCCCAGGCGCGGGCGAGCCTGTCGCGGCCCTTGCGGGTGCGGACGACGAAGCCGAACTCCTCGAAGGCGTTGAGGGCGTGGCCGAAGTTGACCGAGCTCGAGGCCTCGGGGCAGGTCAGGTCCCCCACGTGGTAGCGGCGCTGGCCGATCCGCTGGGCCTCCTTGAGGAGCTCCTTGTCGTTGACCGCCTCGTCGCCTTGCTCGAGCTGGGTCGCGAGCAGCCAGTAGGCCTCGATCCAGGGCAGGAGCACCCGATGGAAGAGCGCCATGGTGTCGGCGCCGCGCTTGGCGATCGTGATCTTGACGTCGGCGAAGGTCTCGCCAGGGGCGCGCTCGATGAGGCCGCCCTCGTCGAAGCGCGCGAGCGTGTCGCCGAACAGCGGGGCGTAGCCGCGGTCGGGATCGAAGACGAACTCGCGCTTGAAGGTGCGCGCCAGAAACGCCGCCGCCTCGGTGACGCGCGCCAGCGTCGTGGTGCCCGTGACGTCGAGGGTTGTGCGCACGGCCGTGGCCATGATGGCCTCGGGCACGAACAGGTGGATGATGTTGTTCTTGTAGAAGTCGATGCCGATGCGGTGCTCGGCGGCCAGGGCCCAGACGACGTCGTCGTCCGCGAAGGCGTGGCTCTCGACGGTCTTGGCTTTGGTCCAGTTCGCCATGACCTCGCCGATGGCGTCGGAGACGGCGTGCCCCAGGGCGTGGGCGACGTCGCTGCCCTCGCCGAGGGCCAGGCGACGCTCGGCGTCGGGGGAGGCGGCGAGGCGCTCGCGCGCGGCGACGATCTCTTGGCGGTGGATCTTCAGCGCGTGCTGGAGGGTGCGCGACAGACGCGCCGCCTTCTCGTTGGCGAGGTCGAGCAGGAAACCCACGCGGGCGAGGAGCTGGTCGCGGGGGATGCCGCGCTTGTCGTGGAGCAGCAGGGCCATCGCCGCCAGCGACGCCGGCGTCACCATCGCGACGTCGTTGATGCCGGTGGAGACCAGATAGCCGAGGCGGTGGAGGTAGGCGTCCAAGGCCTCGGTGTCGGGGTCAGCATCGGCCAGGCCGCAGGCGTCGAGGGTGGCCCGGCAGCTGATGGGCTCGCCGTAGTTGACGTAGAGCCGTCCGTGCTTTTGCCACAAGACGCTGGTGGCGTTGAGCAGCGAGGTGATGTTCTCCTTCTTCTTCTTGCCGCCGCGCAGCTCGCGGGAGAAGGCGCCCTCCTCGATGACGTGCTCGTAGCCGACATAGATGGGCACGAAGTAGACGTCGGGGGCGGCCCCGCTGCGGATGGCCTCGACCACCATCTTGAGCAGACCGAACTTGGGCGGGAGCATCTTGCCCGTGCGGGAGCGGCCGCCCTCCAGGAAGAACTCGAGCCAGTAGCCCTCGGCGACCAGCTTGCGCATGTACTCGCGGAAGGCCAGGGAGTAGGCCTTGTTGCCGCGGAAGGAGCGGCGCAGGTAGAAGGCGCCGGAGCGCCGCAGGATGTGTCCCATCGGAAAGAAGTTGAGGTTCTTTCCGGCGGCGATGTGGGGCGGGATGAGGCCGTTCGAGTAGAAGAGGTAGCTGATGACGAGGTAGTCGACGTGGCTGCGGTGGCAGGGCAACAGGACCAGCGGCGCCCTGCGGCCGGCCGCGCGCACGGGTTCGAGCCCCTCGAGGTCGTTGACCACCTCGCTGTATAGGCGGTTGAAGATGACCGTCATCACCATGCACATCATCTCGACGTAGCGCATCGAGAAGTCGGCCCCGATCTCCTTGAGGTAGCCGCGGATCTCCTTCTTGACAGCCTTGGCGCTGAGGTTGGTGGCCGCCGCGACCTCGGCGATGCGCGCCTCGATGGCCTCGCTTGCGAGGATCTCTTCGCGGATGTCCTTGGAGCGTTTGAGGACCGGCCCTTTGATGACGCGCTCCTCGAGGGACATCGCGTGGTTGATGGCGAAGCGCAGGCGCTCGGCCAGCTCGGCCGTGGGCAGATCGGGACCCTCCGCCTCGACGAATTGACGCAGATCGATGGTCTTGCCGACCTGGACGAAGGCCCGTCGCCGGTTGGCGAGGAAGTTGACCAGCTTTCGGAAGCGTCCGGGGGCCTCGGGGTTGCCGAAGACCGTGTGCCAGAAGGACTTGCGGTGGCGCTTGGGGTTGTGGGTCCACACCAGCAGCTGCGGCACGATCCGGATGGGGCGGGCGCGGTCGCCGTCGCTGTCGACGGCGCGCAGGCGCTCAACCTGGCTCACGAGGGCGCGTTCGAGGAAGGTGTTGTCGGGGCGGTCGGTGACCCAAGGCCAGATCGTCTTCTTGCGCAAGAACAGCAAGGCGGGCAGGCCCCGCTCGAGGCCCAGGGCCAGCCGGTCGGAGGGCGCCAGCCGGTGCTTGTACCAGCCGAATAGACGCCGCCCACCCTCGACGGCCAGGCGCCAAAGCGGGCGGAATGGCGTCATCGAGAGGTTGTTTGCGAAGTACACCAGCGGCAGGCCGAACCGCAGGAACGCGTAGTTGAAGAACAGGTAGTCGAGGACGCTGTGGTGGTTCATCACGTAGACGACGTCGCCCTCACGGGACAGGTCCCGGATGGCGCGCACGTGCCGGTCGTTGAAGGCCACCTTGCGAAACGCCAAAAAGCTCAACAGCCGCGTCAAGAGGTTGCGGCGGCGCACCATGGCGCTGGGGTTGGGGACCCGGCGGGGGTCCACACCCTCGAAGCGGGACGGCGGGGGTGCGGCGCGGTCGCGGGCCTGGGCCACGAGTGCGTCGCGAACCTCTTCGTCGACGGGGAGCTGCTTGACGGCGTGCTGAGCCACGGCGGGAGGGTAAACCATTTCGACGCCCTTTGCCCCCATTCGGACGGAGGCGGTGCAGGCGGCGTCGCGTTGAGTTCCCGGGGCGGAGCCCCTATCTTCGGTAGACGATGAGGAGCCTTCTGTCGGCTACGGCGTGTCTTGCCCTGCTGGCCACGTCGCACACGACCGCGCTACCGGGGCCGGGGCCGGGGCCGCCGCCGCCGCCGCCGCCCCACGCGCCCGGCGGTGGCGGGCCGCCGCCCAGCGAGTGCCCCCTCGAGCACGCGCCGCCTGCCGGGGCGGTCACCAGCGCGTGGGAGGAGCTGCGGCGCATCCACACCGAGCAGCTGCCCGGTCCCAGCGGCGCGTCGATCGCCCAGCGCCGGCTGCGGACGCTCATCGACGCCTACACCGACGTCGACTTCTTCGTGCGCGCCGTCCTGCGGGGCATGTGGCAGCAGGGCTCCCCCCGCCAGCGCCAGCGCTGGCGGCTGACCCTCGAGCACGTGTTGCGCACGCGCTATCTCAAGGGGATGGACGCCCCGGGCCGCCACCGGATCGCCGTGCAGCGGAGCTTGGTGTCTTGCGATCAGGCCTCGGTCCGGGTCGCCATCACCGACGTGGACCGACAGACCGAGCGCGTCGTGGACCTCGACATGATCTACCGCGCGCCCAAGTGGCGGGTGTTCGACGTCAGCCTCGACGGGGTCAGCCTCGTCGAGACCTGGCGCAGCCGCTTCAGGCGGATCTACCGCGACGGAGGGATCGCCGCCGTCGATGAGCAGCTTCAGCTCGTCGCGCGCCGCTACGGGCTAGCGCAGCCGCTGCCGCCGCCGCCGCCGGATGGGGACGCCGTCGAGTCGGAACAGGGCGACCCCAGCGACTGAAGCGCCGCCCTGAGCGCCGCGCCGTCGTGGCGGGCGAGGGCCTCGGGGTCGCGCTGGTAGACGTCCGGGTGGCGGAGCACGCGCCCGTCGTCGTGGACCGTCAGCGTCTGGTAGACGAGGTGGGTCGCCTGAGGCGGATCGAGCTTGAAGGTGGTGGTCCGGCGGCTGGTCAGGGCCTCGTCGAGCGCGTCGAGTCGGCCCGGGAGCAGCCACTGGGCGAGCGCCCGCGGGGACGCCAGCCGCACGCAGCCGTGGCTGCGGGCTCGATCGGGCTTCGCGAAGAGCTCGGCCCTGATGGTGTCGTGGAGGTAGACGCCGCGCGTGCCGCGGAGGCGGAACTTCAAGACCCCCAAGGGGTTGTCAGGTCCGGGGGGCTGCCTGACCCACCAGCGCCCGGCGCCGTCTACGCGGACGGCGTAGCCCATGTCGCGCAGGACCTCGGGGGCTTGCTCGGCCTTGGGCTTGAGGGACTCCTCGGTGATGCGCTGGGGGACGCGCCACTCGGGGTGAACGACGACCTCGAATAGGGGCGCGCTGGCCGACAAGGTGGCGTCCTTGGCCGTGGCGCGGCCGATGATCACCTTCATCGACAGCGCCTCCACCCCGTCGTCCTCGGCTCGCAGCTCGAAGCGGTTGAGGTGAACCAGGAGCACCGGCCCCGCGTCGTCGCGCAGGTCCAAGGCGCGCCAGCGCTCCAGGGACAGGGCGATCGCCGCGACGAGGTCGCCCAGCGGCGCGTTGAGGCGGCGGCGGGTCAGGTGGTCGAGGACGACGGTGACGGGCAGGCCGTGGTCCCTCTGCCAGCGCCACAGGGCGCGCTTGAGGCGTGGATCGAAGTAGTTGCGGAGGCGGCCCGTGACGCCCGGATCGCTGTAGCCCTCGAGCAGGAGGCGCTCGCGGAGCTGGCCGACCTCGGGGGCGGTCAGGCCGACCCGCACCTCGTAGGGGGGACGTCGGATGGTGGGGTGGCCGCCCTCGAGGCGCCGGGCGGCCTGGGCCAGGGCCCGCTGCAGCGCCAGGTAGCGGCGGTGGCGGGGGATGAAGGCGTCGATGGCGGGCGCCAGGGGCCGGGTGGTCGCGACGAGCGAGGCGCGGCCTGGGTCGCGGAGGGACCGGGGCGCGAAGACGTCGAGGAGCGCGCGGCCGAGCTCGCGCCAGGCCGCGTCGTCGCCGTCGGGCGCAGGCGGCGTCAGGGGCAAGACGCCGTGGCGAGGCAGGCTGGCGGCCAGGGCGGCGAGGGCGGCGCGGTCTGCCGGGCCGACGGGCGCCCCGGGCGGGACGCCGCGCTCGGGCGCGCCCCCGTCCACGGTCGGGCCGTCGGGCTTGGCGGCGGCTCCGGGCGCCGAGCGGGCCTCGCGCTCCCGGTCGGGCGGGGAGGGCGAGGCCCGCGCCGCCTGGGGGGTGTCCCCTTCGCCGGGGGTGGGCTCGGCCGCCCGCGCCGTGGCCCCGACGGCTAGCGCGCAGGCGAGGGTCGCGAAGGCGGCGGCGAGCCTACCCATGGTCCAGGACGACCTTGCCGAAGTTCCTGTTTTGCTCCATGTACGCGTGGGCGGCGGCGATCTCCGCCAGGGGGAAGACGCGGTCCACGACCGGCGCGAGGCGGGGGGCGGCGCCCTCGAAGAGCGGCTTCATCCGGTCTTCGAAGGCGCGGGCGACGGCGAGCTTCTCTTCGAGGGGGCGGCTGCGTAGGACCGTCCCGACGAGGCGGAGGCGTCGACGCAGGACGGTGGCCAGGGGCAGCTCGGCCTTGACGCCGGCCATCAGCCCCACCAGGACCGCGGTCCCCTGGGGTCGCAGCGCGCGCAGCATGTGACAGAGGGCGGGACCGCCGACCAGCTCGAGGCCGACGGCGGCCCCGCCGACCTCGCGGGCGGCCTCGGCCAAGGCCTCGGTCGTGCCGAGGACGCCGCGGTCGAGGCCGAGGGTGACGGCCTTGTCGAGCTTGGCCTGGGTGCGGGTGGAGCCGACGGCGCGGGCGCCGATCGCGCGCGCGATCTGCACAGCGGCGGTGCCGACGCCGCTGCCGACGGCGTCGATGGCCAGCCACTGGCCGCTCCGCAGGCCGCCTTGGAGGCAGACCGCGTCGAAGGCGGTGATGAAGGCTTCGGGGATGGCCGCGGCGGCCGTGGCGTCGAGGCCCGCGGGGCGGGCGATCGCCTCGCGCTCGTGGACGACGACGAGCTCGGCGCAGGCGCCGCCGCCGACGATGGCCATGACGGCCGCGCCGACGTCGAAGCGCGTGACGAAGCGGCCGCGGCCGACGACCGTGCCGGTCAGCTCCAGGCCCGGGATGTCGGCCGGGCTGCCGGTGGGGGCCGGGTAGAGGCCGCGGCGCTGGAGCAGGTCGGCCCGGTTGAGGGCCGAGCCCTCGACCTTGACGAGCAGCTCCCAGTCGCCCGGCGTCGGGTCGGCGACGTCGCGGAGCTGGAGGACCTCGGGCCCTCCCTTGGCGGTGATGACGGCTGCGCGCATGACTCCTCCTGCTGGGCCGCGGCGAGGGCGGCATTGTGGCGCCACGCGGCCGCGGACTCAAGGGCCTCATGGCCGCACGCGACAGCGGCCTACGCGCGCCGGCCTGCGTGTCCGCGGCGCCCGGGGGAGCAGCGCCTCGGAGCCACGGAGACGGCCTGGGCAGGCGCCGCCGGGCGGCCGGCTAGCGGCTGGCCGTCTGCACCTTCGACGGCCCCGCCTCGCACACGGCGTTGACCACGTCCTGGGTCGACAGGAGCGTCGGCAGCTTGATGGGGCGGTCCGGCTTGCCCGCGGGCAGCACCACGTACAGCGGCACCGAGGGCTCGTCGAACCGCTCGAGCCACTCGCCGATCTGGGGCTTATTGATGGTGAAATCCGCCTTGACCGGCATCACGTCGAGCTGGTCGAAGAGCGCCCTGACGGTGTCATTGTAGATGGCGGTGTTCTCGTTGACCTTGCAGGTCGCGCACCACTCGGCGGTGAAGTCGATGAAGACCGTGCGCCCCTCGGCGGCCGCGGCCTTGACGTCGAGCTGGTCGAAGTCGTGCCAGGCGATGCCGCCCGCCATGATGGTGCCGGCGCGGGCGGCCGGCGGCTCGGTGCTCACGAAGCTCATCGCCCCACCCACGACGATCGCGACGGCCACGACGCTGCCGAGGTAGCGCGAGCGTCGGCCGCGGATGGGGTTGCCCCAGTGGCCGTAGACCCACAGGCCCAAGGCCAAGATCGCCAGGAAGACCAGGTAGCCGCTCATCGCGCCGCGGGAGACCTGGGTGTTGAGGGTGTGGACCAGGAAGACCGCGGTGCCTACGAGCAGAAAGCCCATCACCTTCTTGAAGGTCGTCAGCCACGGCCCGGGCCTCGGCAGGAGCCGCTTCCACTGGGGAAAGGCCGCCAGCAGCAGGAACGGGGAGGCCAGGCCTAGGCCCACCGTCAACAGCAGCAGCGTCAGCTGCAGCGGCGGCTGGGTGAAGGCGTAGGTCATCGCAGGGCCCAAGAAGGGGGCCGTGCACGGCGTGCCCAGGAGCACGGCGAAGATGCCGTAGTTGAAGGAGCTCATGTAGCCGTGGGAGCCCGCGACCTTGCCCTCGATGCGGGTGGCGCCCGGCAGGGAGACCTCGAAGACGCCGAACAGGCTCAAGGCGAAGGCGAAGACCACCGCCGCAAAGACCGCGACGAAGAGCGGGTCCTGCATCTGGAAGGCCCAGTTGGTCGCCTGAAGGCTGATCATCAAGATGGCCAGCGCCAGAAAGGACGCCAGGACGCCCGCGGTGTACACCACGCCGTGGCGCCAGATGACCTTGCGATCGCTGTCCGACTGCTCGACCAGGCTGAGGATCTTGATGGACAGGACCGGCAGCACGCACGGCATGGCGTTGAGGATGACGCCGCCGACGAAGGCGAAGAGCAGCGCCAGCCACAACGAGCCCAGCCCAGCGTCCGCCGGGCCCGAGGGCGCGCCAGCCGTGGCGCAGATGCCGCCGGCGGCGGCCATCTTTGAGGATGCGCGTGGGGAGGTTGCGCGTGGGGAGGACGCGTGCGGGGGGGATGCGTGCGGGGACCCAGCCGCGGGGGCCGGGGAGACCGCAGCGACCTCCGCGACGCCCGCCAGGCGCGGGATGGGGACGCGCGCCTCGTAGAAGACGGGCTCGCCGGCGCGCTCCAGGGCCAGGACCGCGTCGATGTGGTCGCCCCGCTTGGACTCGGCGCGGCTGGCCTCGCCGGAGACCTCCAGGGCCAAGCCCCCGGCGGGCAGCGCCGCGGCCTGGCCGACCTCGACGCCGGTGGTCCGAAGCCCCGCGGCGGGCGCGGGGAAGAAGGCGTCGCCGGCCTCGCCGGGCAGGGTCAGCGCGGCGCCGCTCGGGTCGTGGACCGAGATGGTGACGGCGAACGACTCCCCGGCGCGGACGCCCTCGCGGTCGAGGGTCGCGTCGAGGACGATGCCCTCGGGCAAGGGGACGGGGACCGCCGCCGCGTACTTGGCGAACAGCGCGCGATCGGCGCTCTCGGCGCCTTCGGGATCCGGCGACGCCACCGGCAGGGTCAGCGCCAGGTCCGCCCGACCCTTGATGCAGTTCTCCTTGCAGACAAGCCACGAGGCGTGGGCGTCGACCCGCAGGTCCGAGCCCTCGAGGGCGTCGGCGGGCGCGGTCACGTCGGCGAACAGGAGCACCTCGTCGGCGTAGCCGTAGGAGGAGCCGCCGAGGGCGTCGACGAAGCGCCGGGGCGTGGGCCAGCGGACCTCGCCGAAGTGGTAGCCGTCGGGGGCCTGGAAGGTGACCTCGGTCGCGATCCCGGTGTCGCCCGGGTGCCTCCAGTAGATGTGCCAGTGAGGCTCGGTCTCGAAGTGGATCCCGACGCGGAACCGAGCTCCGGGCGCGACCCGCGAGACGTCGGTGACGATCCGCGCGCTGACCTTGTCGGTGGTGACCTTGGTCTTTGGGGCCTCGCCCGCGGCGAGCGCCGTCGGCGGCGCGGCCATCGCCAGCAGGAGCGAGGCGAGCGCGATGAGAGGGCGGTGCCGGTGATGACGCTGCATGGGCGCGACTGCCTCCTGTCGGGCCGGCCCCGCACCCAAGGCTGGGCGGGGCGGGGCGGGGTGACGCATCGCCCTAGTTACGGGGGCGCGGGCGCCCAGACAAGCCCCGGGTCGAGACCGCCGCGCGCCCGCCTGAGGCGCTCGCGAAGCTGTGGCCGTGGGCCGCCCCGATGATGAGCGCCAGGCGGTCGGTCGCCCGCGGACCCCGTCCGGCTCCGCCAGCCCCTCGAAGAGGAAGACGTCGCCCACGGCAGCCTCCACGGCCGCGGCGGGGACGCCGGCTTCGTCCTGTTGCTCCGGGGCGACCAAGACGAGGCTGGCGTTGTCGGGCGCGCAGCGCGGCGTTGGCCTCTTCGAAGGCGGCCTCGCAGGAGCGGCCCAAGGGCCAGGCGCGTCGTCGTCGTGGGGCTCTCGGCGATGTCCTCGTTGCGCGGGGGCAGGTGCGCGCTCCGGTCTGTGAGCTGCATCGGCGCCGCGCGGGCGGCGGACGGCCCGCTTGATCCGCATGCCGTCGGCACAGGCCGTCACCAGCCGGGCCGCCAGCTGGTCCTGAAGACCGAGGGGTCCAGCTCCGGCGGGGGCTTGACCGTGTGCTTCATGAGGTGGTCGATGGCCATCGTCAGGCCCTCGAGGGTCAGCGGGAACATCGGGAAGACCTGGGCGATCAGCTCGACGGTGTGGCCGCGCCAGTGCTCGATGCGCATCGGGTTGATCCACACCGAGCGCGGAAAGCGCGTCCGCAGCCGGTGCAGCCAGCGCAGGCCCGGCGTCTGGTTGCGCTCGGTGTAGTCGATGGCGCCACCCGGGGACACGAGCTCGCTCGGCGCCATCGAGGCGTCGCCCACCATGATGAGGAAGGTCTCCCGAGGGCGCCGCTCGAGGATGTCGGCCGTGGCCTCGACCTCGAAGCTGCTCATGCTCTCGAAGACCCGCGAGTAGACGCAGTTGTGGAAGAAGCGGGACTCGAATTTGCGCCAGTGGTTGAGGTTGGAGGCCGCCGAGAAGAGCGTCTCGACCAGGCGCGCGTAGGGCGTCATCGATCCGCCCACGTCCATCATCAGGAGCACCCGCGCCTCGTTCTTGCGCGGCGGCCGGAACGCCAGCGTCAGCATCCCGGCGTTGTTGCAGGTGCGCTGGATCGAGCCCTCGACGTCGAGCTCGGGGTCACCGTCGATGCGGGTCAGGCGCCTTAGCCGGCGCAGCGCCACCGCCAGCTGGCGCGTGTCGAGGACGCGGTCGCTGCGGTAGTCGCGGAAGCGGCGCATCATCGCCACCTGCACCGCGGACCCGCCGCCCCCCGAGCCGCCGACGCGGACCCCCGCGGGGTTGCGGCCCCCGTGGCCAAAGGGCGAGGTGCCGCCGGTGCCGATCCAGCGGGAGCCGCCGTCGTGGCGCTCGGTCTGCTCGGCGAGGCGCTGCTCGAATAGGGCGCGGAGCTTGTCGAGGGGGAGCCGCTCGAGGGTCGCTATCTCCTCGGGGGTCAGCGCCGGGATGGGCAAGGGATCCTCGAGCCACTCGAGGAGCTCCTCGGCGGCCTTCGTCGGCAGCTCCGCGTCGCCGAAGACGGCGGCGAAGACCTGGTCCCACAGGTCGTAGCGCGCCTCGTGCTTGACCAGCACGGCGCGCGCCACCCGGTAGAGATCGCTCAGATCCGGGGCGACGACGCCCGCGTGGAGGGCCTCCATCAGCGCCATCCACTCGGTCACGCCGACGGGCAGCCCCGCGGCACGCAGCCCGTAGAAGAGGCGGCCGAATAGCAGGCGCTTCGGGCGCGCCTCGGGGGCGCCATGGTCGGCCCCGCTCACCGCCAACGCCCGCCCTTGGAGCGCTTGGACTGGCGCGCGACGAGCACGTCGCGCTCGCGCTTTAGCAGCGTCCCCAGAAACGGTAGCTCCTCGCCGATCCCGTCGGCCTCGATGCCGCTGGCCAAGAGCGCCGCGATCCAGTCGACCAGCTCGCTGGTCGAGGGGCGCTTGCGCAGGCCGTCGACGTTTCGGAGCTTGTAGAAGGACGCCAGCGCCCGCTCGAGGAGCACCTTGTCCAGGCCCGGGAAGTGGACCGCGACGATGTCGCGCATCAGCGCCTCGTCGGGGAACTCGATGAAGTGGAAGACGACCCGGCGCAGGAAGGCGTCCGGGAGCTCCTTGTCGTTGTTCGAGGTGATGATCACGATCGGGCGCTGCTTGGCCGTGATGGTGTCGCCCGTCTCGGGGATGGTGAACGACATCGCGTCGAGCTCGTGCAGCAGATCGTTGGGGAACTCCACGTCCGCCTTGTCGATCTCGTCGATGAGGAGCACGCAGCGCTCGTCGCTGGCGAAGGCCTGACCCAGGGGGCCCATGCGGATGTAGGCCCGGATGTCGGACACGTCCCGGTCGTGGAAGCGGCTGTCGTACAGGCGCTGGACCGTGTCGTAGACGTACAGCCCATCGCGCGCCTTGGTCGTCGACTTCACGTGCCAGGTCAGCAGCTTCATGCCGAGGCCCGCGGCCACCGAGCGCGCGAGCAGGGTCTTGCCCGTGCCCGGCTCGCCCTTGACGAGCAGGGGCCGCTTCAACGCCGAGGCCACGTTGACGATGCGCCGCAGGTCCTCGGACGCGATGTAGTCGTGGGTGCCGGTCCAGCTTCCGTTGCCGCTCATCGGGCCTCCAAGGCGTGAGAGTGAGCGCTCATTCAGTGGCGCCCACGATGACCAAAAGGCGGCCCGCAGACAAGCGCCGGGTGCCTCGGCTATCGTGCGCCCTCCGCGACCGGGACGACCTGATGCAGATCCACCTCCTCGACGGCACCTTCGAGCTCTTCCGCGCCTTCTACGGTCCGCCCAAGGCCACGGGCCCCGGCGGGCGCGAGGTCGGCGCCGTCCGCGGCCTGGCGCGCTCCTTCGCGGCGCTGCTCAGGCAGCCCGAGGTCACCCACATCGCCGTCGCCTTCGACCACGTCATCGAGTCTTTCCGCAACGATCTCTTCGACGGCTACAAGACCGGCGAGGGCATCGACCCGCTCCTGGCCCAGCAGCTCGGTTTGGCCGAGGAGGTCTGCCGCGCCCTGGGGCTGGTCGTCTGGCCCATGGTCGAGCTCGAGGCCGACGACGCCATCGCCACGGCCGCCGCCCGCTTCGCCGACGCCCCCGGCGTCGATCGGGTCGTGCTGTGCTCGCCGGACAAGGACCTGGCCCAGTGCGTCCGCGGCGACAGGGTCATCGCCTGGGATCGCGTCCGAGACAAGCGCCTCGACGAGGCCGGCGTCGTCGACAAGTTCGGCGTCTCACCCGCCTCGATCCCCGACTATCTGGCGCTGGTCGGGGACGCCGCCGACGGCATCCCGGGCTTGCCCGGCTGGGGCGCCAAGTCCACCGCGGCCGTGCTGTCGCGCTGGGAGCGCCTCGACGCCATCCCCGCCGATCCCGCCGAGTGGGGCGTCAAAGTGCGCGGCGCCGCCAGGCTCTCGGCGACCCTGAACGATCGCCGCGCGGACGCGCGCCTGTACCGGACGCTGGCCACCCTGCGCGAGGACGCGCCGCTGGCCGAGCGGCTCGACGAGCTGCGCTGGCGCGGCCCCGATCGACCCGCCCTCGAGGCGCTCATGAGCGACGTCGTCGGCGACACGCGCCTGCTCGAGCGCCTGCCCGATCCCGCGTAGGGCTACCGTCGGTCCGCGTCGCCGAGGTTGGTCTTGGTGTAGGCCAGCCAGCTGACGATCTCGCGCGTCGCGGGGGCCGTGCGCGCCTCGCGCAGCGCGTCCTCGAACCAACCCACGGCGTCGTCGTGGTGGTTGGCGCGGGCGTAGAGCTTGCCCACCTCGTAGGCCGGCAGCCAGCGGGTCGACGTCGGCCAGGTCCAGCGGTCCATGTGGGCCGCCGCGCGGCTGAAGGCCTTGAGCGCCTCGTTGGGGCGGTCGAGCTCGAGCAGGAGCTTGCCGAGGCGCCACAGGGTCATCGGCACCGGCGTGTCGGCGACGGCCTGTCGGTAGCGGGCCAGGGCCTGCTCGGGCCGGCCCTGCGCCTCGGCGAGGGCGCCCAGGTTGTGCAGGACCGCCGGGTCATCGGGGCCCAGGGCGCGCGCGCGCTCGGCGGCCGCGGCGGCGCCGTCGACGTCGCCGGCGTGCTTGAGGACGACGGCCAAGAGGTTGTAGCGGCGCCGGCGGGCGTTGGGATCCTTGCCGGTCATCGCCAGGGCCTGGCGGGCGGCCTCCTCGGCGGCGTCCACCTCGCCGAGCTCGTCGTAGGCGTCGGCCAGCCGCTCCCAGGTGCCCGACTCGGCCTGCAGCCCCAGGGCCAGGGCGGTCTGCAGGGCGTCCACCGCGTCGCTCCACAGCTCCGCCGCCATCGAGGCCTCGCCCAGCACGCGCCAGGCGACGCCGAGCTCGGGCAGGTGCTGCACCGCCAGGCGCGCCTCGTCGAGGGCCTCGCCCGTGTGGCCCACGGCCAGCGCCACGCGGGCGCGGAGCAGGTTGGCCGCCCCCTGGGTCTCGGGGCGCGCCGCGTAGGCGTCGATCTTCTGGTCGATCCGCGCGGCGATGCTGCTGCGCGCCTCGGCGTGACCCTCGATGGCCATCGCCCGCAGCGCCCCCAGGGCCGGAGACATGCTGCCGGGGCGCAGCTCCATCGCCCGCAGGTAGGCGATCCGGGCGGCCTCGTGGCGCCCGCTGTAGAGCGCGGCCTCGCCGGCGATCATCGCGGCGTCGTAGGCGCGGCTGCGGCCGGACGGCGCCTGGTCGCGCCCCTCGGTCTCGGCCGGGCGCCGGTTCGGCGGCGTCTGGGGCTCGAGGGCGGCGTCGCCGGCGGCCCGTTGGTCGGCGGCCTCGGGATCGACGGTGGCGCCGCCGCCGCCGCTGCCGCCGTCCGTGTCGGCCCGGCCCGTCAGGGGCGCGGTGGGGGCGTCCCGCTCGCCCTCGCCGCCGCAGCCGGCGGTGGCGGCGAGGGCGAGCGCAGCGGCGGCTGCAAAAGCTCGGGTGAAGGGGCGCATCGGCTCCGGAGTGTAGGGGGCGCAGCGCGCGCGCGCGACCGGAGATCCCGCGGCCGACGGCGCTACGGCGCGTCCGAGCAGATCCCGTACAGGACGATGTCGTCGATGTAGATGCCCTCGTTCCGGTTGCCCAGCTCGTCGAGGGAGTCGAAGGCGAAGCGGATGCGGATGGAGCGCCCGGCGACCTGGGGGGGCAGGGCGAGGCTCACCGGAACCCAGGTCTGCTGCTGGTCGAAGTCGAGCTCGTTCCGCTCCCACAGGGTGATCGCGTCGTCGCCGGTGATGACGCGGACGCTGAGCAGGTCGTCGAAGAAGAAGCCGTCGACAGACAGCCAGATGTTGAAGTCGAGGCGCACGTCGTGGGCGGTCACCGGCACGTCGATGGGCGCCGAGGTCGCGGTGCCGAAGGTGCGCTCGCCCGAGTCGTAGTTCCCCGCGGCGGGGTCGCCGTAGTACAGCGCGAACGGTGGCGAGGTCGTGCGCCCCGTGTGGGCGCGCCAGAACACCTCGGAGCCGTCGGTCTCGACCTCGAAGCTGGTCAGCACCGAGGCGCTGAAGTGCTCCTCGAAGAAGGTCCCCTCTTCGCAGCAGCCGGGGTCGTCGTGGTTGGCTCCGTGGGCGCAGGTGCCGTCGGGCAGGCACAGGTCCGAGGAGCAGTCGTCGCCGTCGTCGCAGTCGCCGGCGCTCTCGCAGCAGTCGCCGGCGGGGATGAAGGCGCAGGTGTTGGTGGTGGCGTCGCAGCTGTCGTCGGTGCAGGCCTTGCCGTCGTCGCACTCGGCGTCGAAGACGCAGCAGCCCTCGATGAGGTCGTTGCGGCAGCTGCCCGCGACGCAGGTGTCGCTGGTGCAGAGGTAGCCGTCGTCGCAGTCGGCGTCCACGGCGCAGCAGCCCGGGATGGGCGCCGAGGTGCAGCTGTGGGCCACGCAGCTGTCGGCGGTACAGAGGTCGCCGTCGTCACACTCGAAGTCGCTGTCGCACAGGGTCACCGGCTCGCACACGGCGCGCAGGGTGATGTCGTCGATGAAGATGCCCTCGGTCGAGTTGAGGAGCTCATCGTCGGCCTCGAAGCGGAAGCGCAGGCGCACGGTGGCGCCGGCGAAGGATGATAGGTTGGCCTTGGTCTTGACCCAGCTGCGGTAGCGGTCGTCCGGTACCGCCGTCTTGTCCCAGACGTTGACGGGCTGGCCGCCCACCGGGATGACGTCGACGAAGAAGGGGTCGAAGTCCGCGAAGGCCTCGACGTCGAGCCAGACCTCGAAGGTCAGCTCGACGCCCGGCGCGTCGGGGACGTCGAAGGGCGGCGTCGTGGCGTAGGCGGCCGGGACCCCGCCGCTATCGTAGTCGCCCGCCGTGGGGTTGCCCATGTAGAGGGCGAAGGGCGAGGAGCTGGCGCGGCGGTCGCTGACCCACCAGGTCACGGCGGCGGGCGCCTGGGCTGGCGTGATGGTCCACGAGGCGACGGCGTCCGGGGCGGTGAAGTCGTAGCTGAGGAAGGTCTGCTCGACGCAGCACTCGGGGTCCTGCTGGGCGACGCAGGTGTGGCTGCTGGCGTCGCAGCTCCAGTCGACGCAGGCCTCGTCGGCGGGGCAGTCGCCGTCGCCGGCGCAGCAGCCGGGCACGGCGAGGTGCGTGCAGCTGCCGTCGGCCGCGCAGACGTCCTGGGTGCAGACGTCGCCGTCGTCGCAGACGATCCCGCTGGGGCCGACCTCGCAGCAGCTGTCGAAGGCGCAGCTGCCGGCGATGCACTGGCCGGTGCAGCCGTGCGCGACGCAGTCGCTGTCGCTGTCGCAGCAGTCGCCGCTGGGGGCGTGGACGCAGGCGCCGTCGCTGCACTCGTCGAGGGTGCAGGGGTCGCCGTCGTCGCACTGGGAGGCGCTGGAGCAGCAGCCGGGGATCGGCGCGAACTGGCAGCCGACGCCGGGGTCACAGGAGTCGGCGGTGCAGACGTCGAAGTCATTGCAGCCGATGGTCGTGTTGACGCAGACGCCGACCCCGCCGAGGCAGCCGTCGTGGGTGCAGGCGTCGCCGT
>PDWJ01004378.1_pt1 | contig 17323 bp, 16 predicted proteins | sample 1430881 | NCBI WGS metagenome assembly PDWJ01 (sample SAMN01162460, study PRJNA174530) | Oral metagenome, whole genome shotgun sequencing project. | biome: Marine environment; feature: Marine mammal; material: Swab sample of the gingival sulcus; isolation source: swab sample of gingival sulcus...
CCGAATACCCAGACATCCCTGTTGCCCTGCTGATGGTGTTCGTCCTCTCTCTCGTCATCTTCTCAACCGTCAGAATGGCATGGCCAAGGTGAAAAGAAAGCGACAGCCAAACGACACAATCATGACTGTGTCTTTTGGCTGTAAACCGTTGATTATAAGCTGATGCTTAGCGGGTTTTGGGGTCAGGATCCACTCCTGTCAGCTATAATTGGCCCGGTGCGCCCGTCAGACCTACCCTGAAGCCCGACCACCCCCGCGCCGACGTCTGTTCTGGCCTTTGCCGGCGGGTTTGCGATTGGGCTTGGCGCCTGCGGGTTTGCCGCCACCGCGCGGCCCCCTGCCGCCACGGCCACCCCCGCCACGCGGGGCCGGTTTTTCCTCTTGCGGGCGAATGCCGCCATCGCACGGAATTTCGATTTTCATCAGCTTTTCAATCTGCCGCAGATAGCCGATCTCGGTTGCCGAAACAAAAGCAATCGCCTCACCACCCTTGCCCGCCCGCGCGGTGCGGCCAATGCGGTGAACGTAATTCTCGGGCACTTCGGGCAGGTCGTAATTGTAAACATGGCTGACGTCAGGAATATCAATGCCGCGCGCGGCCACATCGGTGGCCACCAGAACGCGGGCTTCTCCGGCCTTGAACGCCCGAATGGCGCGCTCACGCTGGCCCTGAGATTTGTTGCCATGGATGGAAACAGCATCGTAACCCGCAGATTCCAGATGTCTCTTGAGTTTTTCTGCCCCATGTTTGGTGCGCGAAAACACCAGCGACAGCCCATCGGGGGACTTGTCCAGATAGTCTTTCAACAGCTCGGTTTTGTTGGCCTGAGCGCTATAGTAAAGCGATTGCTTGATCTTGTCCGCTGCCTTACCGGGGGTGGAAACCTGCACCCGCTTGGGGTTGTGCAGATAGGCGGATGACAGCTCGGCCATCAGCTTGGGCATGGTGGCGGAAAACAGCATTGTCTGGCGCGGCGTTCCCAACAGCGGGGCGATTTTGCGCAGCGCATGGATAAAGCCCATATCCAGCATCTGATCGGCCTCATCCAGCACCAGAAACCGGGCGCTGTCCAGAAAGATCGCCTGCCGGTCGATCAGATCCAGCAACCGACCCGGAGTTGCCACCAGAATATCGGTGCCACGCGACAGGTTCTGGATCTGGCGATTGATCGACACCCCGCCGACCACCAGATTGACTTTCAGATGCGTGTTACGCACATATTCGCGCAAATTATCGGCGATCTGGTTCACCAACTCCCGGGTGGGAGCCAGAATGAGGGATTTGGTGCTTTTGGCGGGGGCTTTGAAACCATCGCCCAGCAGGCTCTGGATCAGCGGCAAGCCAAAAGCGGCGGTTTTACCGGTGCCGGTTTGCGCCAGCCCCATGATGTCGTGCCCGGCCAGTGCCAGCGGGATGGCCTGCTCTTGGATGGGCGAGGGCTCTTTATATCCGGCGGCGTCGATGGCTTTCAGAATGTTGGGCGACAGGCCCAGATCAGCAAATTTGGTCACGTAGCGACCCTTTCATAAGTCATGGCAGGGCAGAATGGGCCCTGCCGATATCAATCAGCATTTAGGCTGTTAAAACAGCCAGCGTCAAAGGTTGCAGCCGGTCAGGGCCGTCAGAACCCCGCGTGAATGGGAACTTGGGTGATAGGTTTTCGCACCATAAAAGCGCCCTGACTGCCGTTAAAAAATGGCGGGCTGCTCACGCGGCGGCCTCTCAGGGATGTAGGCGTATCGCCCGTGCTTGAGGAAATGTCAAGAGACATCCGCGGGGCTGTCGGGGGGCTCCGATGGTTTTCAGATTGCGGCCATGTCAAGCAGGTGCGTAAGTGTCCGTCATGGGTATATTTCTGGCGCAATGATTTTGTTATCCTCGCCGATGACATAGATAACGAACTCTGCAGAGAGTTGTGCCCCCCTATAGCGTTTGACGAAATACCTGAGATATAGAGCATCGCTTAACGCGTTGAAATCGTTGATTTCAGGCAGCGTTAAGTGGTTCAGTTTTTTCGCATAACGCTTTAAGTTGCCTCGCCCGGCGTTTTTGGCACTATACGGCCTGATTCAGAGCTCTATAGGCCGGCGCCCGAATGGCGGCGCAGACGTCGGACACGGCGCCCAGGCAAGGGAAAAATTTTCGCCGCCGTCAGATAGACAATGTATAAATCCAGCCGCAAAGAGATATTGCGCTGATAGATCAGATCCAGCCGCGCTTTACGGGGAATACAGCGGCGGACATAAATCTGCTCGGTTTCCTCGGCAGTTTTGGCCCGCTCCAGCAGGCGGGTTTCGTGGTTGTGATAAATGATGGTCGCCAGACCGGTCAGGCCCGGGCGATTTTTCAGAATCTGGCCGTAAATTTCGGGGTATTTTTCGGTATATCGCCGCAAAGGCGGCCGAGGTCCGACGAAGCTGATGCTGCCGGTGATGATATTGACCAGCTGCGGGCCTTCATCCAGCCGGTAGCGGCGCAGAAATTTGCCGAATTCGGTGACCCTGTGAGCTTTGTTCCCGCCCGAGACCCCGGCATTGCACTCGCCGGGTTCAGGGGCGCGCATGGTTCTGAATTTGATCAGCATGAAGGACTTGTTCAGATCGATCATGCGCTCGGCAATATAAAAAATCGGCCGGTCGTTTTTCACAAAAGCCCGGATGATCACCGCCAGCATCAGCGGAGAAAACAGCACCAGTAGCGCAATCGCCACGATCACATCCACCACGGGTTTGGTGATATTGACATAAAGCCAGCTCATGGATGTGCCTTTGCAAAAGAACAGCGGAGGGCTGGGAGAGCGATTTCAACAGGGCGGCCAAAAGAGAGCGGGCCGCTTGTGGCCCTTTCTACAGCCGCCGTCGGAATTCGGGCCGGATCAGGCATAGCCGGACCTTACAACAGCCCGCACCCGGAGTGCGCAGACGGCGATCACCCCTGCCTGAGAAAGCGTTGTGAAATGCCGTACCGTCCAATGTGGTCTGGCCGGCTGTTCACCTGTCAACCGCATTGACAACCCCAAAGACCGAGCCCACCAGACTCAACACAGTGCGGGTGGCTGTCACAGCGCTTTCGGTGGCCAGAATGGTGTCCTGCGGGTTGACTTTGAATTTGCGCGCCGCAAACAGGCCATCGGCTGAGGTCAGGTCAAAGGTAAAGATCACCTGACGCATTTCCGGCCCCTTGCCATCCTTGCGCACCGCTTTGGCGGGGTATTCCCGCAGCAGCAGGATACCTTGCAGATTGGCGCGGCTCTCAGCAAGCCCGCCGACCATGGAAAGCGCCTCCAGCGTGGTGATGTTTTCTTTGTCGAAATACACGATCTTTTCGGTGCCCGAAGCACCCAGCGCGGTGAAATAGCGCTTATCCTCTTCCACCAGAACCTTGTCATTGCCGCGAATGGTGATATTGGCCGCGGCCTTGGAAAACAGCACCGAGGCGGGTGTTTCATAAGTCTTGTTGCCACGGATCAGCCGCACCAGCGGGTTGCGCAATGTCGGAGAGATGCCTCCGCCCTGCGCAATCAGGCTGAGAATCGAATAATTGCGATCCGGCAGCGGGTAAGAGCCGGGCCTGGCCACCCCGGTGATCAGATCGGCCGAGTTCATTTTGCCCGCCTGAAATGACAGCTGCACCTGCGCCGAGGGCACGATTTTGGTCAACGCTTCTTGCAAGACCAGCCGGGCTTGTGACGGGGTTTTGCCGCGCACCTGTACTTCGTCCAGATAAGGGATAAAGATCGTTCCGGCGGGCGAGACCACAAGGCCGGGCATATCCACCAGCTTACCGGTTTGCGGGGTCAGAAGCGAGTTTTCCTGATTGTCCCAAATCACCAGATTGACCACATCCCCGGTGCGGATCACCGGGCTGTCGGGGCCGCGGCTGTTCTGTAACCAGTGATAACGGGCCTTGGGACCGGTTCTGGGCCAGCGTGCGATTTGCACCAGCTTTTCCCGGGTCACCGGAACCACGGCAAAGGTTGGTTTATCTGATTGTTCTTCCGATAGAATTTCCGATGTCAGCGCTGCCCCGCGCGGCACGCTACATGCCGAAATCGGCAAAACACACAGAAAAAATACCGCGATTTTCAGCAGCTGCATCACATTCGCCCCCAACCGTATATGTCTTTGTTTTCCTAATCTACACACAAAAAATTCGCTGTGATAGCCAAAAAAACATACTGCCAATAAATTCGTCAATAAATTAATAATATGGACCGCCTCTGTTTGCAGCCTATGTGCGGCGGGGAAAGATAACGCATCGTTTTGTCGTGTTGCAATCTTTCAGACCAGTAGCTGCCCCGCCTTCATGAAAATTTAATATTTGTATTATGCCTCCTCCCGTGCTTTGCTCATGCCTAGGGAAGCTCATATCTTAATCCAGCTTAGACTGTGAGGGTTTGGCTGGGGCTGCTTTGCCTTTTGTGAATATTATAACAACCTGGGAGGTTAAATGATGAAATCTAGTCTGTTCGGTGCCGCAGTGTTCGGCATGGTTACTTCGGTTGCCGGGACTGCCTTGGCACAGACCGAAATTCAATTTTGGCACGCCATGGGCGGTGCAACCGGTGAGCGCGTTGACAAAATCGCGGCCGATTTCAATGCCAACCAGTCGGAATACAAGATCATTCCGGTCAATAAGGGCAACTATACCGAAACCATGACCGCCGCGATTGCGGCCTTCCGCGCCAAAGAGCAGCCTGCTCTGGTGCAGGTTTTTGAGGTTGGCACCGCAACCATGATGGCCGCCAAAGGCGCGATTTACCCGGTTGAGCAGCTGATGAACGACACCGGCGAGCCGTTTGACAAATCCGGCTTCCTGCCTGCGGTGATTTCGTATTACCAAACGCCCGATGGTGAATTGCTGTCGATGCCGTTCAACTCGTCCACGCCGGTTCTGTGGTATAACAAAGACGCGCTGGACGCCGCCGGGGCCAAGGTTCCGACCACTTGGGCCGATGTCAAGGAGACTTCGGCCAAGCTGGTGGCCAATGGCATGAAATGCGGCTTTTCCTTTGGCTGGCAGTCCTGGGTGATGGTGGAAAACTATTCCGCCTGGCGGGCGTCGTGGCGACAGCTTGCCGCTGTTTACCAATGGCGAATGCGGCATGTGGATGAACTCTTCGGCCTATTACGGTTCGATCAAGGAACAGGCCAAGTTCAACTTTGGTCAGACCATGCTGCCACTGGATGAAAAGGTTGCCAAGGCACCGCAGAACTCGATCATCGGCGGGGCGACCCTGTGGGCGCTGGCCGGGAAATCTGATGCGGAATATAAGGGTGTGGCCAAATTCCTCACCTATCTGTCCTCGCCCGAGGTTCAGGCGTGGTGGCATCAGGAAACCGGTTACGTTCCGATCACCACTGCGGCTTATGAGCTGTCGAAAAGCCAAGGTTTCTACGAAGAAAACCCCGGCACCGATACGGCGATTGCGCAGCTGAGACTGAACACGCCAACGCCGGCATCGCGCGGGATCCGGTTTGGGAACTTTGTGCAGGTGCGTGACGTCATCAATGAAGAGCTGGAGGCGCTGTGGGCCGGTGACAAAACCGCCAAGCAGGCTCTGAAGGCTGCGAGCGACCGCGGGAATGCTCTGCTGCGTAAATTTGAGCGTTCCGTGAAATAAGCCAATGTGCTAACAATCGTGGCATCCCTCTTGTCAGAGGGGTGCCGCCTTTTGCTCATACCGGAGAGTATCATTGCTGAAAAATGTCCACTTCCCCTCTTCGATCCTGCCCTATCTGCTGGTGACGCCACAGATTGCCATTACGCTGGTGTTTTTCATCTGGCCCGCTTCGCAGGCGATGTATCAATCCATGCTGATCGAGGATGCCTTTGGGCTCAGCACCGAATTCGTCTGGTTTGAGAATTTTCAGGCCCTGTTTTCCGACAACCAATATTACAACTCGTTCGTCCGCACGATTGTGTTTTCCGGCCTTGTGGCGCTGCTGTCGATGTCGATGGCGCTGGTGCTGGCGGGGTTCGCTGATCGGGTGGTGCGCGGGGCGCTGGTCTATCGCAGCTTGCTGATCTGGCCCTATGCGGTGGCACCGGTGCTGGCTGGGGCGCTGTGGTTGTTCATGTTCAACCCGACTTTGGGGATCGTTTCCTATGCGCTCGAGTTTTTCGGGGTTGAGTGGAACCACTATTTAAACGGCACTCAGGCCATGGCGCTGGTGATCATGGCGGCGGCGTGGAAACAGGTGGCCTATAATTTCCTGTTTTATCTGGCGGCGATGCAATCCATCCCAAAATCTGTGATCGAAGCCGCCGCGATTGATGGGGCCGGGCCGCTAAGGCGGTTCTGGACCATCGTATTTCCGTTGATTTCACCCACTACGTTTTTCCTGATCGTGGTCAACGCGGTCTATGCGTTTTTCGACACTTTTGGCATTATCCACGCCATTACCCAGGGCGGGCCGGCGGGCTCGACCAACATTCTGGTTTACAAGGTCTTTAATGATGGCTTTGTCGGGCTTGATCTGGGCGGCTCGGCAGCGCAGTCGGTGGTGCTGATGGTGATGGTCATCGTCATGACGATCTTTCAGTTCCGCTATGTCGAACACCGGGTGGAGTATTAACGCCATGATCTTTGCACGCATCCCAAATTCCAAACCAATCCGGCAGGTTCTCAATGGTTGAAAATCGCCCCATCCTGAACATCATCACCCACATTGTTTTGCTGCTGGGGATCCTCTCGATCGCTTTTCCGATCTGGATCACCTTTGTGGCCTCGACCCATGACGCGGTGCGCATGACCCAAGTGCCATTGCCGCTGCTGCCGGGCGATCAGTTCTGGGTTAATTTGAACGAAGCCCTGTTCGGCCCCGGTCTGGCCGGTAGCGGCGATGGCGTGCCGGTGTGGCGCATGTTGGCCAATTCGCTGGTGATGGCGCTGGGCATTGCGATTGGCAAGATCGCCATTTCGTTGCTGTCGGCCTTTGCGATTGTCTATTTCAAATTCCCGTTTCGCATGGGCTTTTTCTGGATGATCTTTATCACACTGATGCTGCCGGTCGAAGTGCGCATCCTGCCCACCTATGAAGTCGTCGCCCGGCTGGGGATGCTCAACAGCTATTGGGGGCTGTCGATCCCGCTGATTGCCTCGGCCACGGCCACCTTCATGTTCCGGCAGGTGTTCCTGACCATCCCCGACGAAATGCTGGAATCCGCACGCATTGACGGGGCTGGGCCGATGCGGTTTTTCTGGGACATCCTGCTGCCGCTTTCCCGCACCAACATTGCCGCCCTGTTCGTGATCCTGTTCATTTACGGCTGGAATCAGTATCTGTGGCCGCTGCTGATCACCACCGATGGCGACATGACCACAATCGTGATGAGCATCAAGCAAATGCTGGAATCGGCCGAGCAATCCCCGCTGTGGAACATCATCATGATGACCGCCCTTCTGGCCATGCTGCCGCCGATTCTGGTGGTGGTCTTTATGCAAAAGCTCTTTGTCAAAGGGCTGACGGAAACCGATAAGTAGGACTAAGGAATAATGGCAAAGATCAAACTGGATAACCTGCTGAAAGCTTACGGCGATGTCGAAGTTCTGCATGGAGTCAATGGCGATATCGAGGATGGCGAGCTGGTGGTGATCGTCGGCCCTTCGGGGTGCGGTAAATCCACGCTTTTGCGCATGATCGCCGGGCTTGAAACCGTTTCGGGCGGCGAGGTTTATATCGATGATAAAATGGTGAACAAGCTTGAGCCGGCGGATCGTAACATCGCCATGGTGTTCCAGAATTACGCGCTTTATCCGCATATGTCGGTGTTTCAGAACATGGCCTATGGGCTGAAAATACGCGGTATTCCCAAGGCGGATATTGAGCGCCGGGTGCAGGAAGCCGCCGAGATTCTCGAGATCAGCGATTACCTGAACCGCAAGCCCCGCGCCCTGTCCGGCGGGCAGCGGCAAAGGGTGGCGATGGGGCGGGCGATTGTGCGCGAGCCATCGGTGTTTTTGTTTGATGAGCCCCTGTCGAATCTGGACGCTAAGCTGCGGGTGCAGATGCGTCTGGAGATCCGCAAATTGCAGCAACGTCTGGGGGTGACGGCGATTTATGTCACCCATGACCAGGTCGAAGCGATGACTTTGGGTGATCGTCTGATGGTGCTGAATGCGGGCTATGTCGAGCAATTCGGCAGCCCGATTGAGCTGTATGAACGCCCGGCTTCGGTGTTCGTGGCGGGCTTTATCGGCAGCCCGGCGATGAATTTTCTGGACGGTCAGTCCGATGCGGCCGGAGTGATCACCTTGGCCAATGGGGCGCAGCTATCGGGGCCGAAACAGGCGGGGCGCATTACGATTGGCGTGCGGCCCGAGCATCTGAGCGCCGACCCTGACGGCCCGCTGCGGGTGAAAATCCTGGTGCAAGAACATCTGGGTGCGAATACCCTGATACATGGCGTGCTGGAGGGCACCGAAACCGAGGTTGTGGTGAGTATGCCCGGCATTCAGCGGCTGGAAGATAACAGCGTTATGGCGTTCTCGGCCAATCCGGGGGCGCTGCATTTCTTTGATGCACAGACCAGCCGCCGGATCGAGGAGTGAACGGCGGGGGAAAAGACACGCTGTGACCGCACCGGTGGCCTCTCTGGGGCACCTCGGCCAGATCGGTTGCCGGGGTTGAGCCATGTGCATTGCTGCACAGCGGCGGCACATGCCCCGTGAATATTTTGGCTCGGCGGGCTATTGCGGCATTTTCGAACTGATTACCCCGGTGTTAAACCCACCCATGCGCAGTTCTCCAAACAAGCGTTGATATTCAATCTTTGGACAACGGTTCATCACCACCCGCACCCCATGCGCCTCGGCCAGATCGGCCGCCGCCTGATTTTCGACCCCAATCTGCATCCAAACCGTTTTCAAGTTGGGGAACGCCTCCAACGCTTCGGCCACGATGGGCGCAACAAATTCAGAGCGGCGGAAGATATCAACCATGTCCACCGGCTGCGGGATTGAGGCCAGATCGGGCCTAATCTCTTGCCCAAACAGCCGCTTGCCGGCATAGCCCGGATTCACCGGGATCACCGTAAACCCCTTCAGCGTCAGATAGCGCGCCACGAAATAGCTGGGGCGCACCGGGTTGGTCGAAACCCCGACACAGGCCACGGTTCTGGTCTGTTCTAGAATCGACTTCAGATACTCATCGGAACAAGTCATGGCACCCTGTCACACTCACCCCCGCGCGGCATAGAGCGCAACCGCAGCGGCATTGGACACATTCAACGAGCCAAACGCCCCCGCCGCGTCGATTTTCACCAGCTGGTTACAGGTTTCCCGGGTCTTTTGCCGCAGCCCCGGCCCCTCGGCCCCCAGCACCAGCGCAATGGGTCGATCCGTGCGGCCCGAGACCGCCTGATCAATGGTCTGCTCGGCCTCTCCGTCCAGTCCCAGCATCAAATAGCCCATATTCTTGAGGGTCTGCATCGCATCCGCAAGGTTTTTCACCCGCAAATATGGCTGGCGCTCCAACGCGCCCGAAGCGGTTTTGGCGAGCGCTCCGGTTTCGGGGGCCGAATGCCGGTGCGGTGCGATTACCGCCCGGGCTCCGAACACCTCGGCCGAGCGCAAAATTGCCCCGACATTATGCGGGTCGGTCACCCGATCCAGCAGCAAAACCCGCGGCACCTGACCATCGGCAGCCATGCAGCAATCCTCGATCGCGCCCCACTCCAGCGGCTTGACCTCAAGCGCGGCACCCTGATGCACCGATTGCGGGTCCAGCGGTGCGGAAAACTTGCGCGGATCAACGATTTCCGGCTGCATCCCGCTGGCCGAGATCTCCTCTGCCAGCTTGTTATGCGCGTTTTTGGTGACGATCAGCCGCAACCTCTTGCGCTTGGGGTTCAGCAACGCATCGCGCACCGCATGGATGCCAAACAACCAAACGGTTGCCGCCGCCGCTGCCCGCCGGCTTTGCTCTTTTTCAATCACCCATTTTGGCTTTTTCATCCGTCCAGGCCCCAAATCTTTTGCATCTGATCGACAATGCGCCCTGCTGTAATTCAATACAAGTGCAAATCAAAGCGGATTTACGCTTGACGCCCCTGCATCACGCGGGTATCCAGCGCGGGTGTTGGGCGACAGGCCGCAAGGTGTGGCAGGGGACTGTAACTCCCTCGAGGCGACTCACGCCTGGTTCGATTCCAGGGTCGCCCACCATGTATCATTTATCACATTGATTTTATTGGCCTTTTTGGGGCAATTCCCGCACTTGGAACGAGGTGCGGGGGGGCTTTGTTTTGTTTTGCTCCCTTGGCCGCCCGTTTCTGGACCACCTGAATCGCCAGCCAGCGGGCTTCCCCGGACGGCTGGATTTTGAATTCTTGGTCTGGGGTCGTTGAATTACTATAGCCAAACGACACAATTCTGATTGTGCCTTCTGGCTATAAGTCTCTGATTTGACGCTGATGCTTCGTGGGTTGTGGGATCAAAATTCACTCCCGTCAGCTATATCCCCAGCCCGATGCTGCCCAAGCGATCAGGGCCACCGGCAAGACCCGGCCTTTATAGCGTTTGACGAAATACTTGATACAAAGAGTATCACCTAACGCGTTGAAATCTTTGATTTCAGGCAGCGTTAGGTAGTTCAGGTTTTTCGCATAACGCTCTATCATGTTCTCGCCAATGGGATCAGAACGAAAAAGAGACACCAAGAGCGGTATCGAGCCTGCCCCCCCGGCGCGGAAACATCACGGATGAATCGTAATTGGCGTGCCGTTTCGCACCATTGAGTAAATCGTACGCATATGGCGATCGGGCACTGAAATACAGCCTGCGGTCCAGTCGGCCCGTTTCGGATCACCCCTGCGCCGCCCGCCATGGATAAAGATGTCTCCGCCGGGATCGCGCCCGGCGGCCTTGGCATGGGCCAGATCGTCGGTATTGGGATAGGAGATGCCGATAGACAGATAAAAATTGCTGTTCGGATTGCGCCGGTCGATGATGTAATCGCCCTCGGGTGTTTTGCCGTCCCCCTGAAATTTTTTATGCCCCTCGGGGGCAAAACCCAGCGCGATCCGATAGCTTTTCAGCACTGTGTCATGGTGCAGCAAATACATCTGGTGGCGCTCTTTATAGACCACGACCCGGGTGACTTCGGGGCCGTGATAGGTGGGGAATTTGCTACAGGCGCTGAGGCTGCCCAGCAGCATCAAAACAAGGAAAACTCTGAAAACGGACATTCTTTGGCTGCTCATTATTGTGCTTTTCATGTCTATACCACTTAAATGGGGCTTGGGTCTTTTGGCAAGCCTCTATTGCAAGGTGAAACATGTGGCCAGCTCAACATGGGTCGACCAGCGGAATTGATCGACCACCTCGATTTCCGCCATTTGATAGCCCGCATTCAGCAAAATCGCCGCATCGCGGGCAAAGCTGACCGGGTTGCACGACACCACCGCCACGATTTTGGGCCGGGAAAGGGCGATCTGTTGAAACTGGTGCTCGGCCCCGGCGCGGGGTGGGTCGATGATTACCGCGTCATAGGCGGCCAACTCGTCGGGCAGCAAAGGTCGGCGGAACAGATCCCGGGTTTCAGTGGTCAGCTGTTTCAGACCGCTGCCACGTCGCCAGCCCAGTTCCAGCGCGGCCATCATCTCGGCCGATCCTTCAACCGCGTGCACTCGGGCAAAGCGTGCGGCGGGCAGCGAAAATGTGCCGCAGCCGGCAAACAGATCCAGAACCGATCCCGCCCCCGACAGCTGGCGCATCACCGCCGCGACCAGCGCCTGTTCGCCTTGGGCGGTGGCTTGCAGGAAGGCTCCGGCGGGCGGGGTGACGCGGCAATCGGCAAACCGCTGATAGGGCGGGCAAACCTCGGCGATGGGCTCGCCATTCCAGACCAGCCGGGCAATGCCCGATTGCGCCGCCAGAGCCGCCAGCTGCATCTGCATCGGCGCATCCAGCGTCGGGGCGTGGCGCACATCTATATCTGCGCCGGCCTCGGAATGGGTCGCGGTAAAACGCAGCTCGGATTTGCGCGAGGCCGCCAGAACGGTGATCTTTTGCAACACCGGCAGCAGCGCCAGCAGCTGTGGCATCAGCAGCTGGCAATCGGGGATTTCGGTGATCATGTCGGATGAGCGCGCATGAAACCCCACCAGCGCCCCCTTTTTGGTGCGCCGCGCCGAAAACACCGCCCGACGGCGGCTGTTGCGCGGCGAGGTCTGGACCGCGCCGATTTGCGCCTTGATCCCCTGCGCCGCCAGCGCCGTGCTGACCACCTGTTGTTTCCAGCCCGCCACGAATGCATCAGAGGCATGTTGCAGGGCACAGCCGCCACAGGATTTATAATGCCGGCATGGCGGGGCCACCCGATCCGGCGATGGGGTGAGGATTTTGGGGGCGGCGATGCGCCCATCCCTGATCTCACCCGAGATCACCTCGCCCGGCAAAGTGCGGGCGGCAAAGATCGGCCCTTCGGCGATCCCATCGCCATGATGACCCAGACGGGTGATGGTGATGCTCATGAGGGCTGCTCATCCGTGCCGAGAAACCCGCCGGATTGGCGTTGCCAGTAACCGGCATATTTGCCGCCCTTGGCCAGCAGCTGTTCATGGGTGCCTTGTTCGACAATCCTCCCCTGATCCAGCACGATGATCCGATCCATGCGGGCAATGGTGGACAGCCGATGCGCAATCGCCAGCACGGTCTTGCCCTGCATCACCCGGGCCAGAGCGGTCTGGATCACCGCTTCGACTTCGCTATCCAGCGCGCTGGTGGCCTCGTCCAGAACCAAAATCGGCGCATCTTTCAATATCGCCCGCGCCAGCGCGATGCGTTGACGTTGCCCGCCGGACAGTTTCACTCCGCGCTCTCCCAAATGGGCATCATAGGCTTTGCGGCCTTTGAAATCCTGCAACTCCTGAATAAAGTCATCAGCCTCGGCCTGCACGGCGGCGGCTTTCATTTCGGCCTCGGTGGCATAGGGGCGGCCATAAAGGATGTTATCGCGGGCCGAGCGGTTGAACATCGCCGTTTCCTGCGTCACCATGCCGATCTGGCTGCGCAGGCTTTCCTGACTGACGCCCGAAATCGGTTGGCCATCAATGCAAATCCGGCCCTGTTCCGGGTCATAAAGCCGCAACAACAGCGCCACCAGCGTCGATTTCCCCGCCCCGGACGCGCCGACGATCCCCAGCTTTTCGCCCGGATGGATGGTCAGGTTAATGTCTGAAACCCCTCCGTTTTGCTGGCCATAAGCAAAGCTGATATTGTCAAAGCTGATCTCGGCTTGGGTGATATGCAGATCGGGGGCGGTGGGGCTGTCGGTCAGGCTGTGAGCCGGGGTCAGGGTGCGCATCCCGTCCTCGGCTTCGCCCAATGCGGCGTAAATGCCCATAAAGGCAAAGGTCACCCACCCCGTCAGCTGCGAAATCCGCAGGGCAATCGCGCCGGTGGTGGCGATGTCTCCGGCGCTGCTCTGGCCGTGAGACCACAGCCACAAGGTGCAGCCCACCAGCAGCACCGGCACCGCCCCGGCAATCGTCATCAGGCTAAAGCGAAACAAAGTGGCCAGCTTGCCAAATTCAAGGCTGCTCTGACGCAGACCGGCCATGGCATCGGTGGCGGCGCTGTCTTCGTATTGACGCCGGGCGAACAGCTTGACGGTGTTGATGTTGGTGATGGTGTCCACGATCTGCCCGGTCAGCACCGCCCGCGCCGAGGCCCGGTTTTTCGCGCGGATGCGGATGCGGGGCAAAAACCAGCGGATCACCGCGATATAGCCCACCGACCAGATGATCAGCACAATCCCCACCCGCCAGTCAATCGCGCTGAGCAACACCGCCGAGCCCACCAGCGAGGCCAGCGCAAACGCCATCACATTGATACTCTCGACCACCACATCGGTGACCGCCCGGGCGGTCTGCATCTGTTTCTGCGCGATCCGGCCCGCGAAATCATCGTTGAAAAACGATATCGAATGGCCCAGCGTATAGCGGTTGAGCCGCGACAGCACCAAAGGCATCACATTGGGGCCGATGGTGATGGATTGCAACCCGACATTGGCCGCCACTGCCAACGGGCGCAGCAGCAGGAAAAAGCTGGCAACCAGAAATAGCATGGTGGTTTTTTCACTGAGAAAGGCTGTGCCATGTTCCAAGGCGCCGTCAATCACCAGACCCAGCAGCAGGGCGGTGATGACCTCGAATATCCCGGTCGAGGCCGCAGCAATCGCCGCCAGCGCCAGCATCGGAAACGCCCCCTTCAGGCACCAGCCAAAGAACCGCCACAACGTGTTGGGCGGAGGCCCATCGGCGGGCTGAAAAGCATCTATCCAGTTTGAGGGGCTCACCTTGCGCTCATCCATCTTGATCCAATTCCCTCCAGAGTCGGGCCCCAGAGTCGCTTATCTCAATAGCTGATCTTTGCTCAGGGCAAAACCGGATTGCAGCCATTTTTCCTGAAGCTCGGCCAATTTATCCCCCAGCGCCTTGCCCTGAAAGCGGGGCATCAGATCGGCGGGTTTGACCGGGAATTCCGCCGCCACGCCGATTTCGATCTGTTGCCAAGCCCCCGGATCCGGCGTGGTTTCCAGCAGAGCCGCGCGCAGCAGGACGATATCAATCGCGGTTTCTGCGCCAAACTCAAATCCCAGACGGGCCGGGCTGTGCAGGCTGCCGGCTTCGTTGCGCAAAACAGCCAGCTGCTTGGCCTGAGCGTTGCTCAGCCTCAGGCGGGATTTGGCGTTTTCTCCACCCAGCACCGCCAGCCTGCGGATCGCATTCGGGGGCAGACTTGGCCCGGGGAAACTGGCCTCCAGATGGATCAGCACCGGCAGAGCCTTGGCCTCGGCCCCGGGCAGGATGGTGTTCAGAACCCCGCTGGCCGCCATCGCCGCAACGCTGGGGCCGGGATCGGTGGCGGCGAGCAATTTGCACAGCTCGGCCCCGATGCGCTCGTTCGAAACGGTCTCTAACCCGGTCAAATTGGCGGCACAGGCCGCCAGACCCTCAGCATCCAGCCCCTGATCGGGGGCGCCATACCAGGCATGAAAGCGGAAAAACCGCATGATGCGCAGGTAATCTTCCTGAATGCGCTTTTGTGGGTTTTCAATGAACCGCACCCGGCGGGCCAACAGATCGGGCAGGCCGTTGAGCGGGTCCACCACGGCCCCGAACCGATCGGCATAGAGCGCATTCATGGTAAAATCCCGGCGCAGCGCGTCCTGAGCGATGCTGTCGGAATAAGACACAACCGCATGGCGGCCATCGGTTTTCACATCCTGACGGTAGGTGGTCACTTCAAACGCGTGGCCGCCCGAAATCACTGTAACCGTGCCGTGATCAATGCCGGTGGGGATGGGCTTGAGCCCGGCGGCCCGGGCCAGAGCGATCACCTGTTCCGGGTGGGCATTGGTGGCTATATCAATATCATTGACCGGCACCCCCAGCAGCGCATTGCGCACACAGCCGCCGACGAAATAGCATTCATACCCGGCATTGCTCAGCATCTGGCACAGCTTTTGGCTGTCGGGCTGGCGGATCCAATCGGCGCTGATCTGCATCATGGCGCCATCCCGGATGCCAGAGATCGCAGGATTCGCGCAGTGGCCCCCCAGATATAGTAGGGGCCATAAGGCACCGTATAATAATGGCGCTGCCCGCCGCGCCAATAGCGCCCCTGCACCGAATAATTGCCAATGCTCAGCAGATGCGCCAGCGGAACGGTGAACACTTCGGCAACTTCTCTGGGGTCGGGTTGCGGGGAAAACGGCGCATGGAGCAGCGCAACGACCGGAGTCACATGAAACCCCGTGACGGTTTCATGCCCCGGCATCTGGCCAAGAATCTGCACATTACCGCCGGGCAAACCGATTTCCTCCCGGGCTTCGCGCAGGGCGGTTTGCTGCACGTTTTGATCCGTCGGGTCACATTTGCCACCGGGAAAGGCGATCTGGCCGGGGTGGTGTTTCAGGGTCGAGGCCCGGCGAGTCAGGGTCACCTGCGCCCCATCCGGGCCGGGCCGAATTGCCACCAAAGCCGCCGCCGGGCGCAACACGCGCCCCTCGGGCAGCGCCACATCCGGGGTCAGGTCATAGTCGGATGACCCTTGCTGCAGCCGCTCCAGCGCGGCGCACAGACGGGTTTCAAGACTTGTCAGACTCATCGACCGGCTCAGTGGCTTCAAAGCCCAGCGTTTTCGGGTCAAAGCTGTAATGCGCCCCGCAGAACTGGCAATCGGCGGTGACAATGCCCTCTTCGGTGGTCATATGGGCGATGTCTTTGGCTGAATAGATCGACAGGCTCTGACGCACGCGATCCGCCGAACAGGTGCAGCCGAATTCGACCGGTTGGGTGGCGAAAATCCGGGGTTGCTCGGCATGGAACAGCCGGGTCAGCAGGTCGGTGGGGCTGATCGAGGGACCGATCAGCTCGAGCGCGTCGACCGTATCCAGCAGGATGTTCACCCGGCTCCAATCCTCGCCCTCTTCCAAATCCTGCGCCGGAGCAACCGGTTCGGCCCCCGCCCGCAGGGGCGAAGCATCGGGCATATGTTGCAGCATCATGCCCCCGGCCCGCCAATGCTCCTCCTGCCCGGCCAGTTGCGAACGGCCAAAGGCCAGTTGAAACCGGGTCGGGATTTGTTCGGATTGGTCAAAATACGCCTCGGCACAGGCCGCCAGCGATTCCTTATCCAGCGGCGTGACCCCCTGATAGGGCTTGGAGCCCTCGCCTTGGTCAATCAGAATCGCGAAATAGCCCTTGCCGATTTGCGAAAAGGCCGGCCGGTCGGGGTTCAGGCGGGTGTGATCAAAGCTGGCATAGGCGCGAATGCGGGCTGGGGCACCGTCATGCGCGGGTGCGTAATAATCGGCGGCAATGATCCGGGCCGGGCCGTCGCCGCGCACCTGAATCGACAGCTTCCAGCGCAGCTTGATTGTCTGGCCGATCAGCGCGGTCAGCAGGGCAACTTCGGCGATCAGCGCCTCGATCTGATCGGGATAGTTGTGCTGGGCCAGAACGGTTTGCAACACCCCATCCAGACGGGTGATGCGGCCCCGCGCATTGGCGAGGTCCAGTTGAAAGGGCAATACGGTATCATCCCATGCGGTGTTGGGGCTTTGCATCATGTTTTTGGTCCTTCAGGTGTTGGTTTAGCCATAGCGCGACTGCAGGAGCAGGGCAACCGGGGGAATGCGTTTGAGCGGTTTCCCCACAAATTTCGCCCGGCAGCACTGTTATTTCGCTATTTTGGCTTACGCGGTGTTTGTTTTTCTTTTCACCTTGGCCATGCCATTCTGACGGTTGAGAAGATGACGAGAGAGAGGACGAACACCATCAGCAGGGCAACAGGGATGTCTGGGTATTCGG